>Ga0111538_10001379_pt1 | contig 34040 bp, 32 predicted proteins | sample SoiMethybrSBSTD1_FD_79669 | JGI IMG/M metagenome (GOLD analysis project Ga0111538, IMG submission 79669) | Bulk soil microbial communities from a Populus tree surrounding site in Tennessee, USA - Soil MetaG P. TD hybrid SBSTD1 (version 2)... | ecosystem: Environmental > Terrestrial > Soil >...
CGTCAAAGAAGTTGTTGTACCAGACAGCCAGCAAACCCATGAGAACGGGCAGGTTACTATCGAACGGGGAGGTCAGGAAATGCTGGTCCATCGAGTGAAATCCATCCAGCATCGCCCTGAAATTGCCGGGCCCGACCGCGACCATGGTCGAGAGCCCGACGGCAGAGTCCAGCGAGTATCGCCCGCCTACCCAATCCCAGAAGCCGAACATGTTGGCCGTGTCGATGCCGAATTTGGATACTTCCTCCGTATTGGTCGAGACGGCAACGAAGTGCAGGCTTACCGCTTCGCTATCCTTGAGCTTGGCAAGAAGCCATTGACGAGCCGCACGTGCGTTTTCCAAGGTTTCCGTTGTCGTGAAAGTCTTCGAGCAGACGATGAAGAGCGTCTCTTCAGGGGCGATCGCACGCGTTGCTTCTGCGAAGTCGGTGCCATCGACGTTTGATATGAAGTAGAAGTTCATGTCGCGAAGCGAGTAATGCCGAAGGGCTTCATAGGCCATGACTGGGCCGAGGTCCGAGCCGCCGATGCCTATGTTGACGACATTGCGAATCCGCTGGCCGGTGTACCCCCGCCACCGCCCGTCCCGCAATTTGCTGGCGAAGTCGGCCATACGATCGAGGACAGCATGCACTCCCGGCACGACGTCAATGCCATGTACGACTATTCTCTCCGACCTGGGGGCTCGCAAGGCAATATGCAGCGCGGGGCGCTCCTCCGTACGGTTGACCGGTTCCCCCCGGAACATCGCTGTTATGCGCTCCCTCAGCTGGCACTCATCAGCAAGGCGCAACAGGAGGCGCAGCGTCTCTCCAGTGATCCTATTTTTCGAGTAGTCGAGGTAGATTCCGGCTGCTTCCGCTACGAAGCGCTCACCGCGGCCGAGGTCCCCGGCGAAGAGTTGCCGCAGATGCACGTCCTTGATCGACTGGTAGTGGTTTTCAAGTGCACGCCAAACAGGACGTTCCGTCAGGCGGCTGGAAATGGGAAGGGTCATGGCGCTGGACTCTCGCTGCTCGTTCTCTTCTTCCTGATCCATCGCCAAGCTCGCAACACATAGCCGGAGAGCGCATAGAGGAAGAAAAGGCAGAACAGTACAACAGGTGGATCGCTGGGTATCAGCACGAAGAAAAAGAGTGCGAGTAGCAGGACAGTGATGAAGGGCACACTTTTGCGCAAGTTGATTTCCTTGCCGCTGTAATAGGGAATGTTACTCACCATAGTTAAGCCCGCAAACAGCGTGATAGCCCATGCAAGCCAGCGAATGTCCGCGCCAGCTATTTCAAAGTCTAGCATTACCCAGACCAGACCAGCAATCAATGCTGCGGCGGCAGGACTCGGGAGGCCTTGAAAGAAGCGTTTATCCACGACCCCGATATTGGTATTGAAGCGGGCGAGACGCAGCGCGGCACAGACGCAATAGATGAAAGCGGCGATCCAGCCAAGCTTACCCATACCCTTGAGCGCCCACTCGTATATAACCAGCGCAGGCGCTGCGCCAAACGAAACCATGTCTGACAAGCTATCGTATTCCGCGCCGAATTCGCTCTGGGTGTGAGTCAAACGTGCGACGCGCCCATCCAGCCCATCCAGTACCATGGCGATGAAGATGGAAACGGCGGAGTGTTCAAACCGACCGTTCATCGCCTGCACGATGGCATAGAATCCTGCGAACAGCGCGGCGGTGGTGAAAAGGTTGGGCAGCAGATATATTCCGCGCCGGCGGAGATTGGATTTAAGAAGGCGTGGGTGAGGATCATGCATCGTTCATGCAATGCCGGAGGAGATCAAGGGATGTTAACCCGTTATCCGTCGACGGTAAACAGAAGTCCAGCGTCCCGCGTCATCTCCCATCCCGAAACATGAGAAAACCCCGGTCGCGTCTGTTACCTACCCAGTAATTACGCGTTGGTTCGACTATTCGGATGAAGGTGAGAAACAAACAGCCCGACTGATGGGCTGAAGGTCACGCGGCGGGTCATTTGCAATTCGCCGCGGACATTCTGTAGAAAAGGAAGGCTGGAGGAGGAAGAAATACTCAGGACAGCGACTAGTGAGATGGGAGGGGTCCGGAAGCCCCTCGCGCTGCCCGTGGGTTTTAATTTTTTGCCTGATCGACCAGCTTATTTTTTTTGATCCAGGGCATCATGTCCCGCAGTTGGGCGCCGACAGTTTCGATCTGATGAGCTGAAGCAAGGCGGCGGCTGGCTTTAAGCATTGGCGCCCCGGCCCGGTTCTCCAAAATGAATTCGCGCGCGTATTTCCCAATCTGAATTTCATGCAGAATCTTGCGCATCTCGGCCCTGGTGGCCTCGGTAACGATGCGTGGACCACGCGATATATCTCCATATTCGGCATTGTTGGAGATGGAATAACGCATATTCGCTATCCCGCCTTCATAGATTAGATCGACAATCAGCTTCACTTCGTGGAGACACTCGAAATACGCCATTTCCGGTGCATATCCCGCTTCGACCAATGTTTCGAAGCCAGCCTGAATCAGTGCGGTTAGTCCACCGCATAGGACTACCTGTTCGCCAAAGAGATCAGTCTCGGTTTCTTCCCGAAAATTGGTTTCAATCACGCCCCCCCGCGTGCCGCCGTTGGCAGCTGCATAGGAAAGCGCCAGATCTCGCGCCTTGCCAGATTTGTCCTGATGCACAGCGATGAGTGAGGGAACGCCTCCCCCCTGCAGATAGGTAGAGCGGACCAAGTGCCCCGGCCCCTTCGGTGCGATCATGATGACATCGAGATCCTCGCGTGGCGCCACTTGCCCGTAGTGCACGTTGAAGCCATGAGCAAACGCCAACGTTGCACCGTTCTTCAGGTTGGGCTCGATCTCAGAGGCATAAACAGCGGCGATCTGTTCATCCGGAAGAAGTACCATTACTACATCAGCGCCGCGCACAGCTTCTGCTACTTCCTTGACGCTAAGTCCGGCCTTCTCCGCTTTGCTCCAGGAAGGACCCTCCTTGCGCAGTCCAACAGTTACCGTTACGCCCGAATCGTGCAAATTGTTCGCGTGAGCGTGACCCTGCGAGCCATAACCCACGATGGTGACTTTCTTGTCCCTGATGAGGGATAAGTCAGCGTCTTTATCATAATAAATATTCATGTTTTCCTTATGCTTAAAAGAAGAAAGCGCGCATGCAAGCGCCGGGGAAAGGGGTTTCAAACATCGTGCAGGACCTGCTAGACCTTTAGTATCCGCTCGCCGCGACCGATGCCCGAGGCTCCGGTGCGTACTGTCTCCAGGATGGAGCCGTGTTCCACTGCCTCAAGAAATGCGTCGAGCTTGGAGCCGGTTCCAGTCAGTTCTATGGTGTAGGATTTATCGGTGACATCAATAATGCGGCCACGGAAGATATCGGCCATCCGTTTGATTTCCTCGCGATCCTTGCCGAGTGCGCGTACCTTTATCAGCATCAGTTCGCGCTCAATGTGTTCTCCATCGCTCAAATCCACCACCTTGACTACGTCGATGAGCTTGTTCAATTGTTTGGTAATTTGCTCAATCACATCATCTGAACCCGCGGTGACGAGGGTCATGCGGGATAAGGTGGCATCTTCGGTGGCTGCGACGGTAAGGGATTCGATATTGTAACCCCGGGAGGAGAAGAGCCCGGCGACGCGGGACAATGCACCCGCCTCGTTTTCCATTAATAAAGAAATGATGTGGCGCATTTGTTATACAAGAATCATTTCAGAAAGACCTTTCCCGCCGGGCACCATGGGGAACACGTTCTCAGTCTGGTCAGTAATAAAATCCATGAATACCAATCGCTCTTTAAGTTGGAATGCTTCCTTCAGGGCGCCTTCCACATCTTCCGGACGTTCAATTTTCATCCCGACGTGACCGTAGCTCTCCGCCAACTTGACGAAATTCGGCAGCGCATCCATATAAGATTCAGCATAACGATTGCCGTGAAAGAATTCCTGCCATTGTCTTACCATTCCCATATAACGGTTATTCAAGTTGATAATCTTGAGTGGCAGATTATATTGTTTGCAGGTGGACAGCTCCTGGATGCACATCTGTATGCTGGCTTCGCCGGTAACGCACGCGACAACGTTCCCCCGGTTCGCGAACTGGACACCCATGGCTGCCGGCAGACCGAATCCCATCGTTCCCAGTCCCCCGGAATTGATCCAGCGGCGGGGAAGGTCAAACTTGTAAAACTGGGCAGCCCACATCTGATGCTGGCCTACGTCGGAGGTAATGAAGGCGTTCCCCTCCGTCACCTCGTAAAGCTTTTCAATCACCCATTGCGGCTTGGTAACTGTGCCCGAACGGTCGTATTTGAGGCAATTACGGGCCCTCCACGTATCGATCTGAGTCCACCATGAGTCAAGCACGGTTTGCTCGGGCTTTTCCTTGCGCGCCTTGAGCTGCTTTATCAACTCATCCAGTACATCAGTAACATTGCCAACAATCGGAACATCGACCTTGACACGCTTGGATATGGACGAAGGGTCGATGTCAATATGTATGATCTTGCGATCTTCATTGAAGAAATGCTTGGGATTACCAATGACGCGATCATCAAATCGGGCCCCGACGGCAATGAGGACGTCGCAGTGTTGCATTGCCATGTTGGCTTCATAGGTGCCATGCATACCCAGCATCCCGACAAACTGCTTGTCGGTGGCAGGATACCCGCCCAAACCCATCAATGTATTTGTGCAGGGAAAGCCGAGCATTTGCACTAATTCGGTAAGCCGTTCAGCTGCATCGCTCAGTATGACGCCGCCACCGGTATAGATCATCGGACGCTTTGCTTCAAGTATGAGCTGCACCGCTTTTTTGATCTGTCCCGCATGTCCCCGCGTAACGGGATTGTAAGAACGCATGGTGACGCTGTTCGGATAGATAAACTCTGTTTTTTGCTGACTCACATCCTTCGGGATATCCACGAGTACCGGCCCGGGGCGGCCGGTAGAGGCAATGTAGAATGCTTTCTTGATGGTCGTCGCCAGCTCATCAATGTTCTTTACAAGAAAGTTATGCTTGACGCAGGGGCGCGTTATGCCGACAGTATCAACTTCCTGAAACGCGTCCAAACCAATGGCATAGGTGGGAACTTGCCCACTGATGATGACCATCGGAATGGAATCCATGTAGGCGGTGGCTATCCCCGTGATGGCGTTAGTGACGCCGGGCCCGGAAGTGACCAGGGCCACGCCCACCTTGTTACTGGATCGCGCATAGCCGTCTGCCGCGTGCACCGCCGCTTGCTCGTGCCGCACTAGGACGTGCTTGACCTTATCCTGCTTGAATAACTCGTCGTAAATAAACAGAACGGCGCCGCCTGGATAGCCGAAAATATAATCCACGCCTTCCTTTTGCAAACAACGCACCGTAATTTCTGCGCCCGTCAATTCCGTGCTCATGCTTTCTTCATTTCCAATGTTGGGTGCAGCAAAATATTAAGTAAAACACTGAACAGTAACGGTTGGGCGGTGATTGGTCAACCCCTTGACAGGCGAGTTGCGGAATAAGCGACTACCCCGTCTACGGCAGGCTGGTCAAAGATCCGGGGGCCAAGCATGACGGGGTCACCTCCAAGTGAAGAGTGGGGTGAGAGTTGTCAACCTGGCGCATCAAGAGAGAACAGAACATTCTTCAGTACAATGACCGATTCAACATCCAGTGATAGCGTAGAGTCAGCTCTTTGCGTTACCTGCCGCTTCTTCCGCTTTTCGATGCGGACAGGCCGGCTTAATGCAGTCCGCGTAAAGCGAAAGCGAATGCTCGTGTAAGGCAAATCCCCGATCCTTGGCGATTTTTACTTGACGTTTCTCGATCTCGGCGTCATAAAACTCCTCGACCCTGCCGCACTGCAGACACACCAGGTGGTCATGGTGAGTGCTGCTTGAGAGTTCAAACACGGCTTTTCCGCCTTCAAAATGGTGGCGCTCAAGCAATCCAGCCTGCTCGAACTGGGTAAGTACCCTGTATACAGTGGCAAGACCAATGTCCTCCCCCTCGCTGATCAGTGTTCGATACACGTCCTCCGCCGAGAGGTGCCGCACTGGGCTGCTCTCGAACAAGCTTAGGATTCTGAGACGCGGTAACGTGGCCTTCAAGCCCATGGTTTTGAGATTGTTTGGCTTGCTCATAGCGATGTCGTCCAATAGGTTATTTGCTGTATCATATAACGTTGGGTTTGCTTTGGAAACACTACGCTGCCGCATGCGCGCAATACTAATCACGCTTGTCGTTTCGATATTGCTCGCCGGATGTTCGTCTGTTCCATCTCTGCTCTATAAAATAGAAATCCAGCAGGGCAATATTATTACCCAGGAAATGGTCGACAAGCTTAAGCCCGGCATGACGCGCTCTCAGGTGCGTTTTGCCTTGGGTTCGCCAATGATTAACGACCCTTTCCACAACAACCGGTGGGATTATGTTTATCGCCTCGAGCAGAGAGGAAGACTGGTTGAGCAAAGACAGTTGACGGTGTTTTTCGAAGATGACACGTTGATGCGCATCGACGGCAGTTTTAAAACTTCAGCAGCTTTTATTCGACCGCCGGTGGTCGAACACGCGACGCCAATTGAGTCCGCCACTCCGCTCGTTAAAGAAGATCGCAAGGACTTGGGCGCGGCTCCAGTGCTAGCGGAAACGCCAGTCCAGAAAAATCCCGAGCCTCGCAGTATGACGAACTCAAGTGCGACTACTCCGACAAGCGAGACTTCGAGTTTGGCGGTGCCAGAAAAACGGGTACCCAGGCAGGTGCCCTCGCAGGCGATCGACCGGGGCGCGGGGGAAGCGGATCAACTAAAGGAATAGGACACGTATTGCCAATAATGTTGTTTGAAACGAGATGAGGACATTGAATATTGCTATCGCGGGAAGTTCGGGACGCATGGGACGTGCCTTGCTGGAAGCCATCGTGGGAGGAACTGATCTTAGGTTAACCGCTGCGCTGGAACGTGCTGGTAGTCCATACCTTAAAAAAGATGCAGGCGAACTGATCGGCACTCCCTGCAATATTCAAATTACCGATGATTTGGACTTGGCGTTAAAAGGAACCGATGTGCTGATAGATTTTACGCGCCCTGAAGGAACACTGGCGCATCTCGCCGCCTGTCGTGGAAAAGGCGTCAAAATGGTCGTCGGAACCACAGGCTTTTCGCCGGCGCAAAAAGAAGAACTTGAGGCTGCGTCCAGAGACACTGCCATCGTACTCGCTCCCAACATGAGCGTGGGCGTGAATGTCACCCTCAAGTTGCTGGAAATGGCGGCCAGGGTTCTGAATGAGGGTTATGATGTTGAAATCATCGAAGCTCACCATCGGCATAAGGTGGATGCCCCGTCCGGTACGGCGCTGCGGATGGGCGAGGTGGTGGCAACAGCGCTCGGTAGAGATCTTGCGAAGGTTGCCGTTTTCGGACGCGAGGGCCATACCGGCGAGCGCCCATCCGCCGCCATTGGTTTTGCCACCGTGCGTGGGGGTGACATCGTCGGGGACCACACGGTGATGTTTGCGGGCACCGGCGAGCGCATCGAGATTTCTCACAAGGCGAGCAGTCGCGCAACCTTTGCGGAAGGAGCCTTGCGCGCTGCCCGTTTTCTGGCCGGCAAGCAGAACGGCCTGTTCGATATGCAGGACGTGCTCGGGCTACGTTAAGAAATAAATTGTCGTAGCTGCTGCTTCGAAAGCCCGAAGGTTTGATCCTTTTCTTCACTTGACTATCGATCTGCTAGGGCCATTATTCCGTCGAGTTTTCCGTCCAGTTGATTCCCTTCCGCCTAATCGACCCATCCGCTCATTTTGGCACCCACCCGTTTTATTGAAGTAGACCTGGTTTGACCGTATAATTGTTCCTTCAAGAACGGAACAAGTGCGCTTGTGCCGTTTCAGCCCGTGTCCGCATTCCCCAGGAGCTTTTCGTGTCGCAACCCACGCACGCCGTTCTCGCGCTCGCCGACGGCACAGTCTTTCGTGGCTTATCCATTGGCGCTGAAGGAATCAGTACGGGAGAGGTGGTATTTAACACCGCTATGACGGGATATCAGGAAATTCTCACCGATCCTTCTTATTGCCGTCAGCTCGTCACACTGACTTACCCTCACATTGGAAATACGGGCATCAATTCGGAGGATGTGGAATCCGGCAATATCGACAGAGTTCACGCGGCTGGATTGATCATCCGCAACCTCCCCCCTACCTCCAGCAACTGGCGCCAGACTCGGACTCTGTCTGCATATCTTGAACAACAGGACATTGTGGGGATTGCGGATATTGATACGCGCAAGCTCACGCGCATCTTGCGTGAAAAGGGCGCGCAAGGCGGATGCATCATGGCCGGGGCGCCCGACGAGACCGAAGCGCTGAAGCAGGCCAGGGCATTTCCCGGCCTGGTCGGGATGGACCTCGCCAAAGTAGTGAGTTGTACCGAACGCTATGAGTGGAATGAAGGGGAATGGAAGCTGGGCCATGGATACCAGATTCGGGAGAACCCTCGCTTTCATGTCGTTGCGCTCGATTTTGGAATCAAGCGCAATATGCTTCGGAAGTTGGCGCAGCGCAAATGCAAGGTAACTGTTTTTCCTGCACAAACAGCAGCGGATGAGATTCTGGCATTAGAGCCCGATGGTGTCTTCCTTTCCAACGGCCCGGGCGATCCGGAGCCATGTGATTACGCTATCGCCGCAACCAGGAAATTGCTCGACGCAGAGCTACCGATTTTTGGTGTCTGCATGGGACACCAGTTGCTGGGATTGGCCAGCGGTGCACGTACTATAAAAATGAAATTGGGTCATCACGGCGCAAACCACCCAGTGCAGGATCTGGACAACGGAAAAATATTCATCACCAGCCAGAATCACGGTTTTGCGGTCGATAGCAGCACGTTGCCAAAGAATGCACGTATTACCCATTTGTCACTATTTGACGGTAGCTTGCAGGGATTTGAGCTGGTCGGCCAGTCCGTCTTCTGTTTTCAGGGCCATCCCGAAGCCAGTCCGGGACCTCACGATCTCGACTATCTGTTCGACAAATTTATTGGGTTGATGGAGCAGAAACGGACAAGAGAAAATAGGGGAAGCGCAACCTCCAAGTAATCTTAAGACTGGACCTTCGGCTGCCGCTATTGCTACAAGCAGGCAGTCTTGCTTGCATGAGTTTCAAGACGTCTCGCGCTTTTTCGCCTAACCACTTCCCGCAGCTTTATGCCTAAACGTAACGATATTAAATCCATTCTCATCATCGGCTCGGGTCCTATCGTCATTGGTCAGGCGTGCGAGTTTGACTATTCCGGGGCCCAGGCATGCAAGGCGTTGCGGGAAGAAGGCTATCGAATCATTTTAGTGAACTCGAATCCCGCTACCATCATGACCGATCCGGAAATAGCGGACGTAACCTACATTGAGCCCATTATCTGGCCCATGGTGGAAAAAATCATCGCTATCGAACGCCCCGATGCGTTGCTGCCAACGATGGGTGGTCAAACTGCATTGAACTGTGCCCTCGATTTGGCAAAAAATGGTGTGCTGAACAAATATGACGTCGAGTTGATCGGCGCGTCCCGCGAGGCGATCGACAAGGCCGAGGACCGTGAAAAGTTCAAGCAGGCGATGACCCGTATTGGATTGGGCTCAGCCCGTTCCGCCATCGCCCACAGTCTGGAAGAGGCGCTGCAGGTACAGGCGATGGTTGGCTATCCCGCAATCATACGGCCGTCATTCACCATGGGTGGCAGCGGGGGCGGCATTGCTTATAATCGGGAGGAATTTCTGGAAATATGCGAGCGCGGGCTGGAAGCCTCGCCCACCAAGGAGTTGCTGATCGAGGAATCTGTCATCGGCTGGAAGGAATTCGAGACGGAGGTGATACGCGACAAGAAAGACAACTGCATCATCGTCTGCGTTATCGAGAACCTTGACCCCATGGGAGTCCACACTGGCGATTCCATCACCGTCGCCCCCGCGCAAACGTTAACCGACAAGGAATACCAGATCATGCGTGACGCATCGATTGCGGTATTGCGTGAGATCGGCGTCGAGACGGGCGGTTCAAATGTTCAGTTCGCCATCAATCCTCGCGACGGGCGTATGCTTGTCATAGAAATGAATCCACGCGTGTCGCGCTCCTCAGCCCTTGCCTCGAAAGCCACCGGATTTCCCATCGCAAAGGTGGCTGCCAAGCTGGCGGTCGGCTACACGCTGGATGAACTCAAGAACGACATCACCGGCGGGGCGATGCCTGCATCTTTCGAGCCAACCATAGACTATGTCGTTACCAAAGTGCCGCGTTTTGCTTTTGAGAAGTTTCCGCAGGCGAACGATCGCCTTACAACCCAGATGAAGTCGGTGGGGGAGGTGATGGCCATCGGGCGCACTTTCCAGGAATCTTTGCAGAAAGCCCTGCGCGGACTGGAAATCGGCGTCGACGGATTAGACGAAAAAACGACGGACATTGAAATTATCGCCGCCGAGCTGAGCGATCCTGGTCCGGATCGCATCTGGTATGTTGCAGACGCTCTACGTTGCGGGATGCCGCTGGACGAAATACATCAACATAGCCGTATCGATCACTGGTTTCTTGCCCAGATCGAGGATCTGGTCAAACAGGAGCAGGCTCTCGCCGAAATTGAGCTGGACAAGATTGACGCAGCCTGGCTGCGCAGACTCAAACGCAGCGGTTTTTCCGACCGACGTTTGGCAAAACTGATGAATACAACCCAAGTGGCCGTTCGCACCCGGCGCCATGAATTCAACCTGAGGCCGGTATACAAGCGCGTGGATACTTGCGCAGCCGAGTTTGCCACTCGCACGGCTTATATGTACTCCACATATGAAGAGGAGTGCGAAGCACTACCCAGCGGAAGAAAAAAAATAATGGTTCTAGGCGGGGGGCCCAATCGCATCGGTCAAGGCATAGAGTTTGACTACTGTTGCGTCCATGCGGCGCTGGCGTTACGCGATGATGGTTTCGAAACCATCATGGTCAATTGCAACCCGGAAACCGTTTCTACCGATTACGACACATCGGACCGTCTTTATTTCGAGCCGCTGACACTCGAGGATGTGCTCGAGATCGTGGCGGTGGAGAACCCCGTGGGCGTAATCGTGCAGTATGGCGGCCAGACGCCGCTGAAACTTGCTCGTGACCTGGAGGCTGCGGGGGTGCCGATTATCGGCACCAGCCCGGACATGATCGATTGTGCCGAGGATCGGGAGCGTTTTCAGAAAATGCTTCACCAGCTTGGTTTGAAACAACCACCCAACCGTACTGTTCGCGACTCAGCCGCGGCGATAGCTGCAGCCGATGAGATCGGGTATCCACTCGTGGTACGCCCCAGCTACGTACTTGGCGGGAGAGGTATGGAAATTATCCACGAGCAAGCAAACCTGGAACGCTATATGCGCGAGGCAGTTAAGGTCTCGCATGACGCGCCGGTTCTACTCGATCACTTTTTGAATGATGCCGTTGAAGTAGATGTCGACGCTATCTCCGATGGCGAGGCGGTGCTGATAGGTGGCATCATGGAACACATTGAACAGGCAGGCGTTCATTCCGGTGATTCCGCATGTTCGCTCCCGCCTTTCAGCTTATCGCGCCAAATACAGGATGAGTTACGTCGCCAGACTTCTGCGATGGCACGCGCGCTAAATGTTGTGGGGTTGATGAATGTGCAGTTTGCCATCCAGGGTGATACGGTATACGTCCTGGAAGTAAACCCGCGTGCCTCACGAACCGTGCCTTTTGTCTCCAAGGCCACCGGACTTCAACTGGCGAAAATCGCCGCGCGATGCATGACGGGTATGACGCTTGCGCGGCAGGGTATTGTCAAAGAAGTCGTTCCTTTCTATTATTCGGTCAAGGAAGCAGTCTTTCCTTTCATAAAATTTCCCGGTGTGGACACCATCCTCGGACCGGAAATGAAATCCACCGGTGAGGTGATGGGCGTGGGGCAAAGCTTTGCCGAGGCCTTCGTCAAGTCGCAACTAGCCGCTGGGGTAAAGCTACCTCTCGCAGGCAAGGTTTTTATAAGCGTCCGGCATGCGGATAAACCGCGTGTGGTTGAAATTGCGCGCAACCTTGCACAGTTAAGTTTTACCCTCTATGCTACGCGCGGTACCGCGGCGGTGCTGAATGCGGCGGGACTGAAAGTGACGCCGGTAAACAAGATGGCCGAAGGGCGTCCCCACATCGTAGATATGATCAAAAATGGTGAGATGGATTTGATCATTAACACGGTGGAAGACAAGCGAAGCGCAATTCACGATTCCTATTCGATACGTCATGCGGTATTGCAGGCACGGGCAACGTATTACACTACCCTGGCGGGAGCGCGCGCCGCTTGTATTGGTATGGCAAATATGCGTGAGCTGGAAGCCTACAGCTTGCAGAAGCTTCACGCAGAGCGTATGCAGTCGCGGGAAGAGGAATATCACGCCGGCGACCATAATTCCGTTTTGCTAACCAGGGATGCATCCTCATCCTGATCATGATGGATGGAACCGATATTGCGAATCGGTCGGAAAACGAATGGTAAAAGGACTATGGTAAAAGGACTATGGGCACAATTCCGTTAACAGTAAGCGGTGCGGGAAAACTTCGCGCGGAGTTGCACGAAATGAAAACCGTGCAGCGGCCGGCTGTAATTGCAGCAATTGCCGAAGCCCGGGCTCACGGTGATCTTTCGGAAAATGCCGAATATGAAGCTGCCAAGGAGCGGCAAGGTTTTATCGAGGGACGTATCGCCGAATTGGAAAGTAAGCTTTCCAATGCCCAGATTATCGACCCAGCATTGCTGGACGCGGGCGGTGCCTGTGTATTCGGGGCAACTATCGATCTCGAAGACATGGCCAGCGCGACCACAGTTACCTACCAGATCGTCGGCGATGATGAAGCCGACCTCAAAGAGGGAAAGATCTCGATTAGTTCCCCCATGTCGCGGGCCCTGATAGGTAAATATCCAGGCGATGTGGCGGAGGTTCTGGCGCCCGGCGGCGTACGCGAATACGAGATCCTGGACGTAAAATATATTTAGTGTTTAGTTTCCGCGCACGGGTTTGCCCTGGCGAGCCCGTCCAGCCCCGCGGCTGCGCGCGAGTAGGCGAGCCTTAATATCGCTACCGCCGGGTTTGCGGTTCTTGCGAACGGTTTTAGTTTCAGGTTCAGCCGCGACTATTTTTTCCGGTTGAGGACGGTAGATCACCAGTATCTTTCCGATATGCTGTACCGGCCTGGCACCGAGGCGGTTGCAGATTTCATTCAAAAAGGCGGTTCTGGTGTGCCGTTCGTCGTTGGCAACCTTCACTTTAATCAGTTCGTGGCTTTTGAGTCCTTGATCAAGTTCATGCATAACGTTTTCAGATAACCCTGCCGAGCCTATCCAGACAACTGGCTTCAGCGCATGGGCGCGTGCCTTAAGGTCAGGCCGAGGCAGGAGCGAACGTTCTTCTGACATAAGATTTCCAAAAAATCCCATTTTACGTGATGAAGCGCTCCAAAACCAGTAAAGCCTGGATGAGAGAGCATGTAACCGATTTTTTTGTCAAGCAGGCAAAGAAAGAAGGCTATCGTTCGCGTGCTGCGTATAAACTGATCGAAATCGCAGAGCGTGATCATTTGCTTGCGCCGGGTATCACCATAGTTGACCTGGGGGCGGCCCCGGGGGGATGGTCGCAAGTAGCGATCGAAAGGCTGGGGCCAAACGGTAGAGTGATTGCCGTGGATTTCAGGGAAATGTTGCCCTTGCCCGGGGTCACATTTGTCCAGGGCGATTTCACCGAAGCGTCGGTACTAGCGCAACTTGAAGAAACTTTGGGAAAATGTCCTGTTGACCTTGTAATTTCTGACATGTCCCCTAATATAAGCGGCATAGGAATGGTTGACCAGGCGAGAGGGATGCATTTAGCGGAGCTTGCCCTGGATTTCAGCTTGACGCGATTGAACTCTGGCGGCAATTTTCTCGTCAAAGTGTTTCAGGGTTCCGGTTTTGATGAGTTTTTACGCATTATGCGTGGGTCATTCAATCGAGTGGTGACACGTAAACCGGGTGCATCGCGCGGCCGCAGCTCGGAACTCTATCTCCTGGGGTTGGGGAAGCATGACTGAATCTCAACCGAAAACAACAAGATGACGGGCTTTGAAGACAAAGGGCGCACGACGGCATATCGCTATTATAAATCTCCAAATGGGTTTAGAATGAAACATTCAAGGATTTTGACGGCGCAAGCCAAGGAGCTATCTTGAACAATCTCATTAAAAACATGGCCATCTGGCTGGTGATCGCCCTCGTGTTGATGACGGTGTTCAACCAGTTCAGTACGCGGCAGTCGGCCCAGGCGCCGATGGAATATTCACAGTTCATCGACGAAGTGAAGCAGGGCAGGATCGCCAAAGTTACCATCGAGGGCCGCACGTTGAAGGGGACCAAGTCTGATGGCAGGCGTTTCGTCACCTATACGCCCTCCGATCCCTGGATGGTGAGCGATCTTCTCAAGGCTGGAGTCATTATTGATGCCAAGCCCGAGGAGGAGCCGTCGTTGTTGATGAACATTTTTGTTTCCTGGTTCCCCATGCTGCTGCTGATCGGGGTATGGATTTTCTTCATGCGCCAAATGCAGGGGGGTGGGCGCAGTGGCGGCGCTTTCTCCTTTGGAAAAAGCAAGGCGCGGATGCTGGATGAGTCCACCAATCAAGTTACGTTTGCTGACGTGGCGGGTTGCGAGGAAGCGAAAGAAGAGGTTTCCGAATTGGTCGAATTCCTTCGCGACCCCAGTAAATTCCAGAAACTGGGGGGACGCATTCCCCGCGGTGTTTTAATGGTGGGGAATCCCGGTACCGGGAAGACGCTTCTGGCGCGTGCGATCGCTGGCGAAGCCAAGGTACCGTTCTTCAGTATTTCTGGTTCTGATTTTGTGGAAATGTTCGTTGGCGTGGGTGCTGCGCGGGTGCGCGACATGTTCGAGCAGGCCAAGAAGCACGCGCCTTGCATAATTTTTATCGATGAGATCGACGCCGTCGGTCGTCAACGGGGCGCGGGGCTCGGGGGAGGCAACGATGAACGCGAACAGACGCTGAATCAATTGCTGGTCGAAATGGACGGGTTCGAAGGGACGGCAGGCGTCATTGTAATAGCCGCCACCAACCGGCCGGACGTGCTTGACCCCGCGCTGTTGCGTCCCGGCCGTTTCGACCGTCAGGTAACCGTCCCGTTGCCGGATATCCGGGGCCGGGAGCAGATCCTGCATGTTCACATGCGCAAGGTGCCCATCGCCCCCGATGTCCATGCAGAAATTCTCGCCCGGGGCACGCCCGGAATGTCAGGCGCAGATCTCGCCAATCTTGTGAATGAGGCCGCGCTGTTCGCCGCACGCAGCAACAAGCGTCTGGTCGATATGGAGGACTTCGAACGGGCCAAGGACAAGATTTTCATGGGTGCTGAACGTAAGTCCGTTGTGATGCCGGAACGCGAACGGCGCAATACCGCATACCATGAATCGGGACATGCGGTTGTAGCCCAACTGTTGCCTAAAACCGATCCAGTGCATAAGGTTTCCATCATTCCGCGTGGTCGCGCGCTTGGGGTGACGATGCAGTTGCCAACCGAAGACCGCTTCAGTATGGATCGCGAGGAAATCCTGCAGAATATCGCCGTACTTTTTGGAGGTCGAATCGCCGAGGAGGTATTTATGGGTCAAATGACCACCGGCGCATCGAACGACTTTGAGCGCGCGACGGAAATGGCCAGGCGCATGGTCACGCAGTGGGGGATGTCTGACTCGCTGGGTCCGATGGTATATGGCGAGAACGAGGGCGAAGTCTTTCTGGGTCGCTCGGTTACCACACACAAGAACGTCAGCGAAGCCACTATGCAGAAGGTAGATATTGAAATTCGCCGTATCATTGATGCGCAGTATGGCCTGGCACGCAGGCTGATTGAGGAAAATAGGGACAAGATCGAAGTCATGACCAGAGCCCTACTGGAATGGGAGACCATAGATTCCGAGCAAATCGGCGACATTATGGAAGGTCGTGAGCCGAGGCCGCCGAAGCCTTCCAAACCTGCGTCGACTCCTCCCAAGGATAATACGCCTCCGGCGGCGCCGGCAACGGCGGCCACGCCAGCACAGGAAGCATGACCGTTTAGTGATGAAACCTTTTTGATTCAGAGAAAGGCGGGGTTTGTCCCCGCCTTTTTTAATTGGCGCGTTCATAACCGGTCTAAATTTATATGTCGCCAATGCAGCGATTGGCCAGCGCCTCCTCCCTTCACCCGCTCGTGATGGGAATCATCAATGTCACACCCGACTCGTTTTCTGACGGCGGCCTGTGCAATACGTTACCGCATGCGCTTCGGCACGCGGCGCGGTTGATTGAACAAGGCGCCGACTGGCTAGATGTCGGTGGTGAGTCGACCCGACCCGGCAGTATGCCGGTAGATGTGCAAGAAGAACTGCGCCGTGTTATCCCGGTAGTGGAGGCGCTCGTCGAAATGAAGCAACCGGTCTCAGTCGACACCTCCAAACCGGAAGTGATGCGAGCGGCAATAAGAGCCGGCGCAACCATGATTAACGACATCAATGCATTACGGGCTCCGGGTGCGCTCGAGGTGGTGGCGGCTGGAGGCGTGACAGCCTGTCTCATGCACATGCAAGGCCAGCCCCGAAACATGCAACTCAATCCTCAGTATGATGATGTAGTGAGCCAGGTAAGGGATTTTTTATTGCAACGCTTGCATGCTGCGCAGGCGGCAGGGATTTCGAGTGAGCAATTGATAATAGATCCCGGGTTCGGTTTTGGCAAAACGCAGATTCAGAACATCCAGCTGTTGCGCGAGCTTGATTGTTTCTGCGAACTGGGGGTGCCGGTATTGGTCGGCTTGTCACGTAAATCCATGCTGGGTAAGATCACGGGTGCGGACGTAAATGACCGGCTCCCTGCAAGTGTTGCGGCGGCGTTGGTGGCGGTAGCCAAAGGGGCATCGATCGTCAGAGTGCACGATGTTAAAGCTACTAGGGACGCGTTGGCGGTTTATAATGCCGCGACCGGTTCAAGCGATGATGGTATCTCTTAGTTTGCCCCGGTGGTGTTTTTCCAACATTGAAGTAAATTTATAGAGCTTTTAGTTCTACCTGAAGTGGTCAAGAATATTGGCAGCCGCGGCATTTATCAGTACCTGCTGAATATAGAACTGTTTTCTTGGACCGGATCAGCTATCGCGACGGAAAGTCGCAACGTTCGTTTAAACCTTCGCTTCTTCTTCTCAATCTTTTTTCGGTTTTTTGAAAGTGACAAAAAAATATTTTGGTACGGATGGCATACGCGGGCGTGTAGGCGAAACGCCAATAACACCTGAGTTTGTGATGCATCTTGGTTATTCAGCCGGCAAAGTGCTGGCGGCAGCCGATTGGCATCTTTCAAAGGGGGAACGCCCGGCGGTACTGATCGGGAAGGACACGCGGATATCCGGTTATATGCTTGAGTCGGCCCTACAGGCAGGCCTCTCAGCTGCCGGGGTGGACGTGCTGCTATCGGGGCCAACTCCAACCCCGGCAGTCGCATATCTGACCCGCGCCTTGCGGTTGCAGGCCGGTATCGTTATTTCGGCTTCGCATAACCCATTTGAAGATAATGGTATCAAGTTCTTTTCCGCGCTGGGCACCAAGCTTCCTGATGAGGTAGAGCATGAAATAGAGTCGGGGCTGAATGCGCCTATACGCACGATGCCGTCAGCTCAGCTTGGCAAAGCACGGCGTGTTAATGACGCCCGGGGGCGATACATTGAATTCTGCAAAAGCACGTTTCCGAATCACCTTGATCTTCGCGGCTGGCGAATAGTGGTCGATTCTGCTCATGGCGCCACCTATCAGATTGTAGGTCCCGTGCTGCATGAGCTGGGCGCTGACGTGGTTGCGATTGGGGCTCAGCCGGACGGCCTTAACATCAATTATGAATGTGGCGCAACGCACAGCGCTTCAATTCAGGAAGCGGTCATTCGGCACCAGGCTGATCTCGGCATTGCGCTGGATGGCGATGGGGACCGAGTTGTAATGGCGGATAAAAAAGGTGTTTTATATGATGGCGACAGGCTGATCTATATTATTGCGCGGCATCGACAGCAAAAGGGAACTCTCAGGGGGGGAGTGGCCGGCACACTCATGACCAATCTGGCAGTGGAAAACGGCCTGAAGAAAAGAAATATTCCATTTGCTCGAGCCAACGTCGGTGACCGATATGTATTGGAGCTATTGCAAAAAAATGGCTGGCAACTTGGTGGCGAAGGCTCAGGCCATATTATTTGTCTCGACAAGCACACCACGGGTGACGGAATTATTTCCGCGCTACAAGTTCTGTACGCCATGCGCGACTCGGGCAAAAGTTTGGCCGAACTCGCCCGCAGCGTCACCCTTTATCCGCAGCAGCTCATCAATGTGAAGGTTCCGAAAGGATTTGACTGGCGTGCCGACGGAATAATCGAGGCGGCACAGGCAGAAGCGGAGCGTGACCTTGATACAAGCGGTCGAGTCCTTCTACGTGCTTCAGGCACCGAGCCTCTTGTGCGTGTAATGGTAGAGGGCGAATCGGGGCAGAAAGTGAAATTTTGGGCGGAAAAAATCGCCGATGTGGTTCGTCATGCTGCAGTTGGCGATGAGTCGCGCGCACTATAGCTCCGAATCAGGAAAGCGCTGCCAATTGGAACATGCGCCGAACTGCCTTCGAGTCGTCTCGTGCAACAGTTAAATTGTCGAAACGCGCTTGCAATGTGAGCGGTCACTTGCTGGCGGGAGCCTCATCCCCTATTACGCATATCACGAAATGGTAATATTTATGAGATAGGATAACTAGCCGCCAAGAAAGATATCTGACCAAAAAGGGGATTTAAATGTTGAAACTGCCAAACAGTAAACAGCTTAGGCTGTCAGCTGTATTCGTGACGCTGATGACGTCTGTCAACATAGCGAGTGCCGATGTTGTAAAAATCGACGGCTCCAGTACCGTCTTTCCGATCACGGAAGCGGTGGCGGAAGATTTTCAAAAAGAAAAAAAGGGCGCTGTTAGGGTCACTGTTGGCATTTCGGGCACCGGTGGCGGTTTCAAGAAGTTCTGCCGGGGCGAAATCGATATCGTCGATGCCTCGCGGCCCATTCTGAGAAACGAAATGGAAGCCTGCAAGGCGGCTGGTGTGCAGTACGTTGAAATGCCGGTTGCATTCGACGCCCTGACAGTAGTGGTAAATCCAAAAAACGGTTGGAGCAAGTCGATTACCATCGAGGAGTTGAAGAAAATGTGGGAGCCGGCGGCCCAGGAGAAAATCAACAAATGGAGCCAGGTGAACCCGGCATGGCCCGACGAGCCGCTCAAGCTTTACGGGGCCGGGGCGGACTCAGGCACTTTTGACTACTTTACCGAGGCGATCGTTGGTAAGGCGAAATCGAGTCGGGGCGACTTTACGGCATCCGAGGACGACAATGTATTGGTACAAGGGGTCGCAAGCGACAAGAGCGGGCTCGGTTTTTTTGGTTTCGCTTACTATGTCGAAAACCAGAAAAAGGTTAAAGCGGTTGCCGTCGACGGGGGCAAAGGGCCCGTGCTGCCATCGGTGAAAACAGTTGAGGATGGGTCCTACCAGCCATTGTCCCGCCCTATTTTCATTTACGTGAACATCAAGTCGGCCGATAAACCAGAGGTCAGACAGTTTATCGAGTTTTATATGAAAAACGCCGAAGCACTGGTTAAAGAAGTAAAATTTTTCCCGCTGCCGGCTCAAGCCTATGCAATGAACCTGGAGCATCTTAACAAAAAGAAACTGGGAACCGTGTTCGGCGGCAAGTCTGAAATAGGCCTCAGAATCGAGGAACTATTAAAACGCGAGGCCAACTTATAATCCCACCGTGCAGGATCAGCATGTGCCCCCGCAGTCTACTGGGGGAAAGCGTTTTTTGAGGGAATGGCTAAGTCGTGGACTTAGCCTTCTCGCAGCCGTTTCCCCTGGTCTCTCACTACTCTGCTTTTCTTCCCTTATTGCTCGCTCCTTATATCGTGCCCTCCGTTGCCGTTTTTCGCTAGACTTGATGAGGCAAATTCTCTCACAGTGCCGCCTCACCGATTACTTGACTGATCGTTATAGCTGGGTCAATCTATAGGTCGAAGCCGGGTTTGGTTTGGGCTGATGACGAGGGGGTCGGTTGGGGACGCTGGTGGCGATACTTGCTCCGACTCTGTAAAATCGCAAAATCCGCTAGGGCTAGGACTTGATTTACTTTTATCACAAGGAAGATCTGTGACTGTCGTTCGTTTGCCGGATGGTTCGGAACGCAAGTATGAACACCCCGTGACGGTGGGTGAAGTCGCTGCATCAGTTGGACCGGGACTGGCCCGTGCCGCGCTGGCCGCGAAAGTGAATGGCAAGCTCGTGGATATTTCCAGCCGCATCGAAACCGATAGCGATGTCAGCATTGTTACCGAAAGAGATGCGGAAGGGCTGGAAGTAATTCGCCATTCTACTGCGCACCTGCTTGCTCATGCCGTAAAGGAATTGTTTCCGGAAGCGCAGGTCACGATCGGCCCGGTGATTGAGGATGGTTTTTACTACGATTTTTCGTATATACGGCCGTTTACCCCGGAAGATCTCGCCGCAATCGAGAAACGTATGGCCGAAATCAGCTCCCGCAATCTCAAAGTGGAACGCAAGATTTTGGATCGCTCCGACGCAATCAATTTTTTCAAAAACCAGGGTGAGCACTATAAGGCCCAAATTATTGAGGCTATACCGGGCGACGAGGATGTTTCTCTTTATTCTCAGGGAAATTTTACTGATTTATGCCGGGGACCGCATGTTCCCACCACCTCCAGACTCAAGGTCTTCAAGTTGATGAAGCTTGCCGGCGCCTACTGGCGAGGCGACTCGCACAACGAGATGCTGCAGCGGATTTATGGTACGGCTTGGACAAGAAAAGAAGACCAGGACGCCTATCTCCGCCGCCTTGAAGAGGCCGAAAAGCGTGATCACCGCAAGCTTGGCAAGCAACTCGAGCTGTTCCATATGCAGGAAGAGGCGCCCGGCATGGTGTTCTGGCATCCGAAAGGCTGGGTTATTTGGCAGCAGGTCGAACAGTATATGCGGGAGATATTTCGCAATCACGGTTATCTGGAGATAAGAACCCCATCCGTGCTGGACAAAGGTCTCTGGGAACGGTCAGGACACTGGGAAAATTTTCGCGACAATATGTTTATTACCCAGTCCGAAGAGCGCGAATTTGCCGTTAAGCCAATGAACTGTCCGGGTCATGTCCAGGTGTTCAAGCAGGGATTGAAGAGCTACAGGGAACTACCGTTGCGGCTAGCGGAGTTTGGATCATGTCACCGCAATGAGCCATCCGGGGCGCTGCATGGGATTATGCGAGTGCGAGCGTTCACCCAGGATGATGCACATATTTTTTGCGCCGAATCACAGGTGCAGGAGGAGGCGGTGAAATTCATTGACCTGCTGCAGAAGGTCTACAGCGATTTCGGTTTTCAAGAAGTGCTGGTGAAGCTTTCGACCCGTCCCAAAAAGCGTGTAGGTACGGAAGAGCAATGGGACAAGGCGGAGGCGGCGCTGCAATCAGCCTTGGAGAAAAAGAATTTGCCTTGGGACGTCCAACCCGGTGAGGGGGCTTTTTATGGGCCCAAAATCGAGTTTTCGCTCAAGGACAGCATTGGCCGCGTATGGCAATGTGGTACCCTGCAACTTGATTTCTCCATGCCGGAGCGACTAGGGGCCGAATATGTAGCCGAGGACAATTTCCGCAGGACTCCGGTAATGCTTCATCGTGCGATTCTCGGATCGGTCGAACGTTTCATCGGGATTATTATTGAACACTACGCTGGAGCTCTGCCGGTGTGGCTCTCTCCCGATCAGGCAGCAGTGCTTAACATATCGGACGGACAAGCGGATTATGCGCGGAAAGTGGCCGAGGAGTTGCGTGGGCACGGAATTCGCGCGTTTGCAGACTTGAGAAATGAGAAGATAACCTATAAAATACGAGAGCATAGCCTGAAGAAATTGCCCTACCAGATTATCGTGGGTGATAAAGAAGTTGCCGCGCAAACGGTCGCGGTGCGAGCGCGAAATGGGATCGATCTTGGCCAGATGACCTTACCGGAGTTGACCGAAAAGCTTAAAACAGAAATTTCCATGAGAACTGGTGCAATTTGATTATTAACCGAGTTGGGGAGTTACTATAGTTCAAGAAAAAGCAGCGCGCATCAACCATGAGATTAATGCGCCCGAAGTGCGTTTGATCGGTGCAAATGGAGAACAGATCGGCGTAGTATCTTTGACGGTCGCCAACACGTTGGCGGAGGAAGCCGAGGTGGATCTGGTTGAAATCGCGCCTACAGCTCAGCCCCCGGTGTGTCGCCTAATGGATTATGGCAAGTTTCGCTATCAGGAAAGCAAGAAAAAGCATGAGGCGAAGCTGAAGCAGAAGCAAATCCAGATCAAGGAAGTCAAGTTCCGTCCGAATACAGACGAAGGCGACTATAACATCAAGCTGCGCAACCTGATCAGTTTCCTGGAAGAGGGAGATAAGGCCAAAATCACGCTAAGGTTCCGCGGCCGTGAAATGGCGCACCAGGAATTTGGCGTGCGGCTGCTGGAGCGACTGCGGGGAGATCTGGAGCCCTATGCCGTCGTGGAACAATTTCCACGGATGGAAGGTCGCCAAATGGTCATGGTGCTATCTCCGCGTAAGAAAGAAGTGAAGTTGGTAAAGCCGAAAACAGCAAAGCCGGAGGCGGCAGATAATAGTTCAGCGCCCGCCAATAGCGGGAACTCCGCGCAACCGGAAGGTCCATAGCTGAACAGCATTTGGTGGAGTAGTGCGTATCGGTGTCAAGCCATCCCTTGGTAGAGGATGATGCCTGCACCTCAAAAACAAGTGATTCCGGGTTTAAAGGTTCCGTTCGGGAAACACCTAGGCATCATGTTAAACAGGAGTAATAAATGCCAAAGATGAAAACAAAGAGTGGCGCGGCCAAGCGCTTTGTAGTGCGCGCAGGTGGAAGCGTCAAGCGTTCCCAAGCATTCAAGCGCCATATCCTTACCAAGAAAACGACGAAGAGCAAGCGTCAATTGCGGGGAACCGTAGGCGTTCATTGCAGCGACGTGGCATCCGTGCGTGCCATGCTGCCCTACGCATAAGGAGCGACCACTATGCCAAGAGTAAAGCGTGGTGTAACGGCTCATGCGCGTCACAAGAAGGTGTTGGATCTGGCGAAGGGTTATCGCGGACGCCGCAAGAATGTTTATCGTGTAGCCAAAGAAGCGGTCATGAAAGCGGGGCAATACGCCTACCGTGATCGCCGTCAAAAGAAACGACAGTTTCGGGCCCTCTGGATTGCTCGAATTAATGCCGCCGCCCGCGAATGCGGCTTGTCCTATAGTGTGTTCATGAACGGCCTGAGAAAAGCCTCGATCGAGGTAGACCGCAAGGTTCTGGCTGATATCGCTGTATTTGACAAGCCAGCCTTTGGAAAGCTGGTTGAACAGGCGAAAGCCAGTTTGTCCGTCTAAACCGTAACTGCAAGAAAGCGAGGAGGAGGTCGAAGGGCAGAGACGCCTGGCCTCCTTTTTTCTTGTGCACCGCTCGGAGCTTTCCTGACTCAAGGTTTTTATGATTAATTTGGACGACCTACTCCATGAAGCCCTCGCGCTGTTCGGTAGCATCGACGATGCAGTTGAACTGGAGCAGGCAAAGGCGCGCTATCTCGGCCGGCACGGCAAACTCACCGAATTGCTGAAGGGATTGGGCAAGGTGCCAGCGACAGAGCGCCCACGAATGGGAAGTCGCATCAATCAAGTAAAAGAGCAACTAGAAGCGGCCCTTTACCAACGGCGCGATGCCATTCGCGAAAAACAACTTGCGGAGCAACTGATCGGCGAAGCGCTCGATGTGACGCTACCAGGCCGTGGCCTGGTAATGGGCGGTCTGCATCCCGTCACGCGTACGCTGGAGCGCATCCAATCTCTGTTTCAGTCAGTTGGGTTCAGGGTGGCAGCCGGCCCTGAGATCGAATCCGATTATTACAATTTCACCGCCCTGAATATTCCTGAGAATCACCCTGCAAGGGCAATGCATGACACATTCTACACCGATGAGGGCAACGGAAATCTGCTTCGCACGCATACGTCGCCGGTCCAAATTCGCTATATGCAAACCAATGCGCCGCCCATCAAAGTCATCGCGCCGGGAAGAGTCTACCGACGTGATTCTGATTTGACTCATACGCCTATGTTTCATCAGGTGGAAGGGCTGTGGGTAGACGAAGATGTAGATTTTTCCGTGCTAAAGGGCATGCTTTCCGATTTCATGAAACATTTTTTTGAGCGCGACGACCTACGGGTCCGCTTCCGTGCCTCTTTCTTTCCTTTTACCGAACCGTCCGCCGAGATGGATATCGGTTGCGTGATGTGCAACCATGGTTGTCGCGTGTGTGGGCACACAGGCTGGCTCGAGGTCTTAGGGTGCGGTATGGTGCATCCAAACGTGTTCAAGCACGTCGATATAGATAGTGAAAAATATATCGGTTTCGCGTTTGGCCTAGGGGTGGAGCGACTGGCAATGCTTCGGTACGGCGTAAACGATCTGCGATTGTTTTTCGAGAATGATTTAAGGTTTCTGAAGCAGTTCAACTAGTTCACTATCCAGCGGGCGCGCTTCGCCTGATGAAGATAGCCCTTTTCTTTGCACAACAATTAACTGATGAAATTCTCGGAAAGCTGGCTACGTACTTTCGTTGACCCCCCCCTATCCGCGCAGGATCTTGCCCATGTACTGACGATGGCTGGACTCGAAGTGGAAACCATCGAGCCCGTTGCTCCACCGTTCGACAGGGTTGTGGTGTCGGAAGTGCTATCGGTGCACAAACACCCCAACGCAGATCTTCTTCATGTCTGTGAAGTAAACGCAGGTGCAGCCGGGGCCTCACTCCAAATTGTTTGTGGCGCGGCGAATATTCGCGAGGGGGTAAAAGTGCCTTGCGCTTTGCCTGGTGCTCAATTGCCGGGCATGGCTATCAGCCAGACGGCAATAAGAGGTGTGGAGTCTTCCGGAATGCTATGTTCAGCGAGGGAGCTGGGCCTGGAAGACGCGGCCCAAGGTCTCCTCCTACTTCCCAGTGATGCACCCGTCGGTTTGGATTTTCGCTGTTACTATGAGCTCGAGGATCGCATTTTTACACTCAAGCTGACGCCGAATCGCGGAGATTGCCTGGGCGTGGTGGGCATTGCACGGGAAGTGGCGGCAATCACCTCCGCAAAGCTGCAGCCATTGACCATCATTCCCGTTGAGGCGCAGATCGAAGGGGGTCTAGCGATAAATGTGCATGCCCCGGATGCGTGCCCCCTCTATTGCGGTAGAGTGGTACGCGATGTCAGTCTCCAGGCGTCCACACCCGAATGGCTGATACGCCGACTGGAGCGCAGCGGATTACGTGGGGTCAACGTGGTTGTGGACATTACCAACTATGTGATGCTGGAGACCGGCCAGCCACTGCATGCATTTGACCTAGACAAGATTACGGGCGCGCAATCCGGTTCCATTCATGTCCGTTATGCCAAGCCGGGAGAAGCACTCAAGCTGCTCAGCGGCGAAAATCTCGCGCTGCAGCCGGACATGCTAGTGATCGCGGATGAGACTAAGCCAATGGCACTGGCTGGCATCATGGGAGGAGACGAAAGCGGCGTTGGAGCCGGAACCAGGGATTTATTTCTGGAGAGCGCTTTTTTTAGTCCCGATGTTATCGCCGGCAAGTCATTTTCGCTTGGCTTCAGTTCGGACTCGGCGTATCGCTTTGAGCGTGGCGTGGATTTCTCGCAGACCAGGGACGCGTTGGAACGCGCCACAGGCCTGATACTGGATATCTGTGGCGGTCGTAGTGGGGCGATAAGGCAATTTAAAGGCCCGTTGCCGGGACGCGCTCCAATTGGCCTGCGATTGAGCCGGGCGCAGAGGGTCCTAGGCATCGATCTCGAGGAAAAGATGGTGGCCCAGCTATTGCAGCGCCTGCACTTCAATTTTACTCGCACAGAAGGTATTTTTAACGTAACCCCTCCTCCTCACCGCTTCGATCTAGCCATAGAGGAAGATCTAATTGAGGAATTGGCGCGAATATACGGTTACGACAACGTTCCCGCCGCCGTGCCTCGTGCCCGGCTTGCCATGCTGCCTGAACCCGAAACCTCTAGAACTCTGTCACAGCTGCGTCAAATTCTCGTGGGCCGAGATTATCAGGAGGTTATCAATTATTCATTCGTGGACCCTGCGTGGGAACACGAGCTGGCGGGTAACAACATACCACTGGCATTGAAGAATCCCTTATCGAGCCAGATGGCCGTCATGCGTAGCAGCCTGTTCGGCAGCCTCGTGGCGAACCTCGGGTTTAATTTGAATCGTAAGCAAACCCGAGTGCGCGTATTCGAAACTGGTTGTTGTTTCGAGGGACGGCGCGACCCGGTGGCGCAACAGGAAAAGCTTGGTGGGCTCTGCTACGGGGACGCGCTGACCGAACAGTGGGGGGCGCCTTTGCGCGACGTCGATTTTTACGACGTGAAAGCAGATATCGAGGCGCTATTTTGGCCCAGGGCACTCGCCGTGACCTCCGCTTCTCACCCCGCTTTGCACCCGGGGAAATCCGCTCAGGTTCGAGTGGGTGATAGAATCGCCGGATATCTAGGAGAACTCCACCCTCGGTGGCGCCAGCAACTTGGATTGCCAAAACCCGCGGTGCTGTTCGAGTTGGACATCGATATTTTGACGGAGCGCGCCTTGCCGAACGTTGCGGAGATTTCAAAGTATCCGCCTGTCCGTCGGGATATTGCCGTGGTGGTGCCAGATAGTATGGCGGTTCAGGCAATACTGGATCGGGTGCGTGCTGAAAAAATCCCCTTAATTTCTGAAATTCATTTATTCGATGTGTATCGTGGAGCAGGAGTGGAAGCGAGGAAAAAAAGTCTTGCATTCCGCATGTTATTGCAAGATACTGAAAAAACATTAACTGATGAAGAAGCAGATCGGGCCATTGCAAAACTGTTGAGCGTTCTCGAAAGCGAGTTTGGGGCGACGCTTCGCAACCATTGAGATTGCAGGTCCGAAAGCCATGAACAGGGATAGAGAAGATGACGTTAACAAAGGCCGAGTTGGCGGATTTGCTGTTTGAAAAAGTAGGATTCAATAAGCGTGAAGCCAAGGATATGGTGGAGTCCTTCTATGAGGAGGTGCGCATTGCGCTTCAAAATGGCGATGGGGTCAAGCTTTCCGGCTTTGGCAACTTTCACCTGCGCGATAAACCGCAACGTCCGGGACGTAATCCTAAGACCGGCGAGGAAATTCCTATTACCGCACGGCGCGTGGTGACTTTTCATGCGAGCCAAAAACTGAAGGCAATGGTTGAAAAAAACCAGCATGGAAAACACAAAGGCTAGCAACGCCCCGATCCCGGCGAAGCGTTATTTCACCATTGGGGAAGTAAGCGAATTGTGTGGAGTTAAGCCGCATGTATTGCGTTACTGGGAGCAGGAGTTCACACAACTGAAGCCAATCAAACGTCGAGGTAACCGGCGCTATTACCAGCATCATGAAGTACTCCTGATTCGCCGTATTCGTGAACTGCTTTACGAGCAAGGCTTCACCATCCAAGGGGCTCGCAACCGCTTGGGGCAGGGGAAGGGGGATGCGGATTATACTTCTGCCTCGCTTGTGCCGGTTTCCCCGATGGTGGATCTGGCTTTTTTGCGGAGTGAAATTAAAAGCGTCGTCTTGTTGCTCCGCTCTTGAATCTCGTCGCGACGCGATATCCGCGGCCCGAGAGGATTTGGCCGGCGGATAATCGTTTTAAACGTTTTCCCCCAAAGCTTCAGAAGTATTGATAGCAATTCCTATGCGTCTGGCTTGTTTGCTATAATTCGCACCTCGGGGCGTAGCGCAGCCTGGTAGCGTACTTGCATGGGGTGCAAGTGGTCGGAGGTTCAAATCCTCTCGCCCCGACCAATAAGGGCCCGCACCTAATTCTTCTTTTTCGCTTCGCGGTCCCTATTGTTGCGAACGTCTGAGTATCATAATTCCCTGATAAGCTAAAATCACCTGGGGCATATCCGATGCGCATACTGCTCAGCAACGATGACGGGTATTTTGCGCCGGGCCTTGCCTGTCTTGCGGAAGCGCTATCCGTTATTGCTGATATCGTTGTAGTAGCGCCCGAACGTGACCGTAGCGGCGCCAGCAATTCTCTTACGCTCGACCGGCCCCTCAGCTTACGCAAATCCCACAACGGATTTTTCTACGTCAATGGGACTCCCACGGATTGCGTGCATCTGGCCGTGACTGGAATGCTCGATACGCTGCCGGACATGGTGGTATCCGGCATCAACGATGGTGCAAACATGGGCGACGATACCATTTATTCGGGCACAGTAGCGGCTGCCACGGAGGGCTTTCTTCTGGGGGTTCCATCGGTGGCCGTGTCGCTAGCTGGTTTTTCCGCCGGAAATTATGCAGCCGCTGCGCGTATCGCTACTGAAATAGTGCAACGCTTCCAGTACAACGCGTTCCCAGGTCCAGTATTGCTTAATATCAACGTGCCCGATGTTCCCTACGAGCAATTAGGGGGGGTAGAAGTGACCCGTCTTGGCCGTCGGCACAAGGCGGAACCAGTGGTTAAATCGCAGACCCCCCGGGGCGATGTGGTCTACTGGGTGGGAGCGGCGGGGCCTGCGCAAGATACGGGTGAAGGCACTGATTTTCTGGCGGTTCAGCGCAAGCGCGTTTCCGTGACGCCGCTGCAGATCGACTTGACCCGTTACGGGCAATTGGATGCGGTAAAAGAGTGGTTGAAATAGCATCAAAGCATTTTTCGGTTTCGTGCGCACGTGCACGAGTGTCAAAGGTATTACGCGTTTGAACACGCACCATTCGGGGATTGGCATGACATCCCAGCGCACTCGCGTCCGTATGGTCGAGCGCTTGCGCGACCAAGGTATTGAGGACGAAGTGGTCCTTGGGGCAATGAGCGCAATTCCCCGCCACATCTTTGTTGAGGAAGTGCTTGCGACACGCGCCTACGATGATGTGGCACTGCCAATAAATTTCGGTCAGACCATTTCAAGCCCGTACATCGTAGCGCGCATGAGCGAATTGCTGCGCGGGGGATCCCAGCTGGGGAAGGTGCTTGAGATTGGATCTGGCTGCGGGTATCAGACGGCCATATTGGCACAATTTGCCGCTGAGGTTTACTCTATTGAGCGCATCGGACCCTTGCTCACCCGGGCCCGTGCCCGGCTCCGGGAGCTGAGGCTCAGCAATGTCCGCCTAAAGCATGCGGATGGATTGAGTGGATTACCCGAAGCGTCCCCCTTCGACGCCATTATCCTGGCAGCTGCCACGCCCAATACCCCCACCTTGCTGCTGGACCAACTAGCCATTGGTGGGCGCATGATTTTTCCGAAAGGAACTCAGCAACAATATCTGTGCGTTATCGAACGCAATTCCCTTGGCTACACTGAGATAATGCTTGAAGAGGTCAGGTTCGTTCCAATACTGCCTGGCATCTTAAAGCGTTGAGCATATGGGACAAAGGCGAGATGGAGAGTAAAACAATTACTCATAGAAATCCAAACATCGGAGGGGCACTACGGAGCGCAGGTCCAGGCTCGACTCCGAACGCCGCGTATCCCACGCAGATTCTCGGGGGGTCTGGCGTACTTCTTGTGCTCTTTAGCCTACTTGCGGCAGGTTGCGCGTCTACGCCTTATCCAGCGCCGGTACAGGACGCCACCGTAGACGCAACGCCAGCCGGAGCCCAAGCCGGCACTGAGCAAGCTGGCGTCTACATTGTGCAGAAGGGCGATACGCTCTACAGCATTGCGCTCAACCATGGTCTTGACCGAAAGGAGTTCGCAGAGTGGAACAATATACCGGACGGCGGCACAATTCATATTGGCCAACAGCTTTCCCTGTCTCCGCCCTCGCCGCAAGCGGGGCCATCGCTGTTCTCGCTGCCTGAATCTTCTCCGCCATCTGCGCCCGGGGTAACGCAGGGCCCGGCCGTTCCACCGGAAGCAAAGGTGCTGGCAAACACCGAGCGATTTAAAACCGAACCTAAGGCTTTCAAATTACCGTATTCAGAGCAGGCTGTCGCGCAGCTGAAGGGCGTCCCCGATGGCCCTCGTACTGTGTTAGCAAAAGTCGATCCGATGGCTGAGAAACAAGTTACGCCGATACTGCCGCCGGCGGCGGACTCACCTTCGGAGGTGATTTCCGAACCCGACCGGCTCGACTGGAGCTGGCCGGCGAAAGGCAGACTGCTTGAGGCATTTTCGGAAGCAAGCAAGGGAATTGATATCGTCGGCAAGGCGGGGGAACCGGTGACCGCTTCTGCTGCCGGAAAAGTTGTATACAGCGGCGCCGGCTTGCGTGGCTACGGCAAGCTGATCATTATCAAGCATAACAATACCTATCTCAGCGCCTATGCCCACAACAACAAGATATTGGTGAAGGAGGGGCAAACAGTAGCGAAAGGACAAAAAATCGGTGAGATGGGTAGTACGGATACGGGTCTAGTTAAGCTTCATTTCGAAATTCGCAAGAACGGGCGACCGGTGGACCCGCTCAAACATCTGCCGGGCATTTCAGGGTGAGAGAACAATGATTACTATAATTACTCACGAGGACGAAGAGTCTTACGATAAAACGGAGCCGCTGGATCCAGATGATGCGCTCGATGTGGTAGAAACGCACCCCAGGGTCGGCGCCGAGCCCCCGGGCGATTTTCTGCTGACAGACGTAACCCAGCTTTATTTCAACGAAATCGGCAACAATGCCCTCTTGACCCCCAAGGAAGAGGCGGAGTTAACTCGCAGGGTGAAGCAGGACGATTTTGGTGCACGGCAGAAGATGATTGAATGCAATCTGCGCCTCGTGGTCAATATCGCCAAGCATTACACCAATCACGGCGTAGCGCTACTGGATCTGATTGAGGAAGGAAATATGGGAATGATGCACGCGCTGGAAAAATTTGATCCCGAGCGGGGCTTCCGGTTTTCGACCTATGCAACTTGGTGGATACGTCAGAACATCGAGCGCTGCATCATGAATCAATCGCGCACCATCCGTCTGCCAGTGCATGTGATCAAGGACCTGAATATTATTCTTCAAGCGGCGCGTCACCTCGAAGCCCATACCGGTAAAGACCCAAGGCCGGAGGATGTTGCACATCTGCTGGGACGCCCGGTTAAGGACGTGCAGAAGATGTTTTCTTTAAACATGAGCATGATGTCCCTAGACGCACCGCTTGATGTCGATCCGCTGCTTTCCATCGGTGATGCGATTGCCGATGATCGCAGTCCCGGCCCAGACCTGATGATGGAACAGACCGAGATCAAAGATCGCGTGCACGACTGGCTGAACCGGTTGAATGAAAAACAACGCTATATCATCGAAAAGCGCTACGGGCTTAACGGATACGAGATTCAGACGCTGGAACAGCTGGCCGCAAGTCTCGATTTAACCCGTGAGCGCGTCCGCCAGATTCAACTGGAAGCTTTGCAAACGCTGCGGGCGATATTAAGATGTGAAGGCGTGTCGCGAGACGGGGTATTTTAAGCAGTTATTGTTTTGACGCCGCTCTCCTCGTCTTCGGTATGGAAGATCCTTTTTGTAAGCCAGTGTTTGGGACCTCTATTAAATTTAAATCGCGCTAACTGCGTAGCCAGTTCGTGTCTACTATTCAATAACATTCGACTGCCTCCTGCCTTGACAACACGGCCTCCGCTTGCCTCTTTACATAATCCCCCTTATCACATAAAATGATGTGATAAGTTCTCGGATGGAAAGAAGCGCTCTGCACATCCGTATCTTCCCATTAGTTTGAGAGATTGCAACCGGGACCGTAGGTTGCGCTTGAAGTTACTACTTGACCACTTACCGCTATGTCACAACTAGAGTTTTCAGCCCCCGACCCCAGTCTTTGTACTGAGGATGAAATTTCACAGCTTGTTCACACTTTTTACGCCAGGGCCAGGCGTGATCCCTCGCTGGGTCCGGTCTTCGAGGCACACGTCGAAGATTGGGACGCACACTTCATCCAGATGATCAATTTCTGGTCAATGAAGCTGCGTGGGACAAACCGCTTCCGCGGTATGCCCATGCCTAAGCATGTAGCGCTGCCCGGACTTAGCGCCGAGCTGTTTGAAACCTGGCTACGCCTTTTTCGGCAAACTACCAGCGAAATGAATAATCCGGCGTTGCAATTCAACGCTAATATGTTGGCGTTCCACATCGGGACCCGACTGTGGCAAAGATATCAGCTGGAGCGCTATCCCGACAGGCAGCTGGTGGAGCTCTGCGAAACCTAGTCTTTTCTTTGCGATCGGGATGGGGGAAGTGTCCCCGAGTTGTCGGCCCCATCATTTTCCTCATTTTCGGTTAAGCCCAGGCTTTTCAATTCCAGCCCTTCGATCTCCTGCAAGGATCTGCCCGCGATTCCTTGCAGGTCCCCATACATCCCGACGGTCGCGCTCATAACGCGCATGATTTGCTCTTCACGTTTGGCCCACTGTTTCATTATCACTCTGCGTTCCTTATCTAGATCATCCTGCATTGTTGTGAATGCTTCTACAATCGCCTCCACCCGCTGACGAAAACGTGGGCCAGTAAGGTACTGGTAAACCATTTCGGTCTTGGTTTGCAGGCCCTCAGACGATTGGCGCGCAAGCGCCAGTTCCAGTAACGAGTGACGAAGGATGAGCGCAACTGGCAAGGCTGCGTTAGCGTGGGTTACCCACACGCCGTCGAGCATTTCGAAGGTCTCCACGCCCTTCGGCAAGGTCTGAGTCACAATCACCGCAATTTCGGCTTTCGCCGCCCTTTGGTCCTCTCGCAGCTTGATTAACCAGGCATCGCTCCAGTTTCTCGTACGCTTCGTCTCCCATAGAATCGTTCCGCCAGTGTGCCCGCCACTACCGATAACCCGGTGCAGAACATCTCCGCCAAATTCCCCTTTAGGCACCGGCTGAATCTCATCGATTGGGAATCTGGAGCGCAGCAAGTGCTCAAGCGCAAGTTCCTGGACCTCGCCCTGCAACTGCTGCGATCCCTGCTCGGCCCTGCGCATCAGTTCCTCTATCTTTTGCTGCATGGAGGCGATCGTCTGGTCCTTTTCCATTACTTTGAGCTTAAGCGCGTCTTCTGCTTCCTGTTTAGCCCGAACTCGGACTTCGTTAAGTGCCTCGTGAACGCGTTGCTCTACCGTGAGCTCCAGCTCACGTTTGGCATCGTCGAGTTCACGCTGTTTTCTGGTAAGCTCTGCTTGAATTTTTTGCGCCGCGGCAAGTTTTTCGTCACGACTTCTAAGAATTTCCTGTAGATCGGCGATCTCGCGACTCTTGTTATCTAACTCTGTGGAATTGAGAAGCCTGGCTTTCTTTGATTCCTCGACAATGATGCGGGCCCGTTCCGTTGTCAGCTGTGCTGCGACCTGATTCGCTATTCGATCTTCCAGCGTTCGCCTGGTCTCCACAATCTCTTTTTCCTGTTCCCGGATTCCCTGTTCCCGACGGGCGATCTCGTCGTCTTTCTGCAAAAGTTGCTGCTCGAACTGTTGGCGCGTCGCCGCTAACAACGGCGCAGCCAGGGACTCGGTAAGGCGGATTGAAGTTTTGCAATGGGGACAGGTAATGATGGGTTCGGTCATGTTCTGTTCCTACCAATTGAATCAAGGTTACGGATGGAGTTGGAAGCGTAGAGAACTGCTCCGTTGGGACCAACTATCTTGCAGCCGGTAACGGATAGAAGTGCGGTTGCGCGTCGTACATTGAAGCAGATGTTTTCGGATATACTTATTCGATGACCGGATTCAACTCGTAATTCAGAATTATCGCTCATTAGCTATCTTTTATCAGCGCATATAACGTTATTAGTTATTACACTGAATATAGCGGTTTGCGAGCTAGGAGCGGGTTAATCCCAACGATTTGGCGTGTCATATCCCTCATCCCCATCCGATCATTCTTCATTCTTCCTGAAGATGAATGAATGA
>Ga0111538_10001380_pt1 | contig 34031 bp, 45 predicted proteins | sample SoiMethybrSBSTD1_FD_79669 | JGI IMG/M metagenome (GOLD analysis project Ga0111538, IMG submission 79669) | Bulk soil microbial communities from a Populus tree surrounding site in Tennessee, USA - Soil MetaG P. TD hybrid SBSTD1 (version 2)... | ecosystem: Environmental > Terrestrial > Soil >...
CCCTTTTCGATGAGCTTCGCCGCGAGCGGGCGGAATTGCGTCGTGCGCCCGCGCCAGCCGTGCAGGGCGAGGACGAGCGGCCCCTTCTCGCCCCAGCTGCGCGCGTGCAGGCCGGTGCGAAGCACGACCTCCCGGCCGGTGGTGCCGGTCGCAAGCTCCCAGGGCTGCGTCGGGTTGCGGCCGCGGGGCCGCGCGATGAAGTTCGCAAGGAAGCGCGCCGCCTTCTTCGGCGAGAGGCGGCCGAAGGCACCGAGCAGCAGCGGAACGTAGAACGGGATCGGTGTCGCCAAGGATAAAAAAGCCGGCACGGTTGCCCGTGCCGGCCCCAGTCTGGTCGGCCTCGAGACTCAGCCCGTGGGGGGCTGGGCCGGAGCCGTGCCGTCGGCCGGCGGCGTCTCGCCTTCGGCCGGTGCCATCATGTCGGCGGGCGGCAAGGCGGATTCAGGGCCGCCGCAGCCGACGGCGCCATCCACGAACTTGATGTCGCGGTCGCCGTCGGACTCGATGTCGCGCACACAGGTCGCCGTGCCCGAGGCGAGCGCCGCGCTGAACTCCCAGTCGCCCGGTGCGAGCGGCAGCGTCTGGTTCGAGCCGTTGCACATCGGCGCGCCGGCCTCGTCGGTCGGTCCTGTCATGGCGACATCGGTCACCATCAGGCGGTTGTTCGCGTACTTGTTGGCCTGGCCCTTCAGTTGCTTCGGCGTCACGCGGACCGGGATGCTTTCGCACACCCCACCCTGCGATACGGACTTGATCGAGATGGTCGCGTGCAGCAGCGGCAGCGCATCGTTGGCGCTGCCCGAACCGCCGCAGGCAGCGAGCGCGAAGGCCGCCACGGAGGCGGTTCCGAGGGCACGCAGGCCCGAATTCTTCAGCATCGACATCGTCGAATACTCCCCAGGTGACCGGTCCCGCCGGGACCCGAAACAGGCGCCGATTCTAGTCCAAATTGGCTTTTCAAGGGGACGTTCACCTTGATTCAAGGTGAACGTCCCCTTGAAACATATCCCCTCATGACCATGGCTTTTCGAGCTCCCAGAGGAGCGGGTCGTAGCCGCGGCGCGCCAGCAAGCCCCCGCCGAGGGGCCGGAATCGGCGCGCGAGGCGGGACTTGTACCAGGATGCGGGGCGAAGGCGAACGCCGTCGCCGTCGGTCCGACTGCGGTCGGCGTTACGGCGCCAGTCCCCGGCGGTCAGCACGCTGAAGTAGAGCGCGCCCTGGCAGAGCCGGCCGAGGTTCGCAAGCGCGCGCACCGCGGTGCGGTCGTCAAGGTATTGCAGGACGTCGTGGCAAAAGACGAGATCGAAGGATTCCCTGGGCGCGTAGCCAGCGACGCTTCCCTTCACCCAGCCGTAGCGCCGGCAGAGATAGTCGCTCGACTCGAGCCCCACGTAGCGCGCGCGCGGGAAAACCTCGCGCACCGCATGGCGCAGGTGCCCGAGACCGCAGCCCGCATCGAGCACGCGCCGGACCTTGAATCCGAGGTAGTCGGCATACGCGCAAACGAAACGGCCGAGCCGAATCGTTTCTGCGCGCGAGGCCACGCGCGTCGCCGCATCGACGTAGTAGCGCCGGTAGAAGCCTGCGTCGAATGTCACGGCGCGCTGAAAAAGGAGACCCCTTTTTCACTCCACCGTTACGCTCTTCGCGAGGTTGCGCGGCTGGTCCACGTCCGTGCCCTTGAGCACGGCCGTGTGGTACGCGAGGAGCTGCAGTGGCACGGTGTAAACCGCCGGCGCCTGGAAGTAGCTCACGTGCCGCGGCATCGTGAGCACCTCGACGCCGTCCGACGACTCGATGCCCGATTCCGGGTCAGCGAACACGTAGAGCATGCCGCCGCGCGCGCGGACTTCCTGGAGGTTCGACTTCACCTTCTCGAGGAGGTCATTGTTCGGCGCGACCGCGATCACCGGCATGTCGGCGTCCACGAGCGCGAGCGGCCCATGCTTCAGCTCGCCGGCCGCGTAGGCCTCGGCGTGGATGTACGAGATCTCCTTGAGCTTCAGCGCGCCTTCCATCGCGATCGGGAACATCGCGCCGCGGCCCAGGAAGAGTGCGTGGTGCTTCGGCTCGATCTTCTTCGCGAGCGCCTTCACCTGGTCATCGAGGGCGAGCGTCTGCTCGAGCATCGCCGGCAGCTCGAGCAGCCGGTGCACCAGCGTGCGCTCGCGCTCCTCGGGCAGGCCGTGGTGCTTGCCGATCGCGACGACCAGCATGCCGAGCGCCGCGAGTTGCGTAGTAAATGCCTTCGTCGAAGCGACGCCGATCTCCGGGCCAGCGCGCGTCAGGAGCGTGAGCTCCGATTCGCGCACGAGCGAGCTCTCGGGCACGTTGCAGATGGCGAGGGTCGAAAGGAAGCCCGCCTTGCGCGCAAGCCGGAGAGCGGCCAGCGTGTCCGCCGTCTCGCCCGACTGCGAAATCGAGACGAACAGCGAGTTTGCCGGCACGACGGGGTCGCGGTAACGGAACTCGCTTGCGATCTCAACACTGCAGGGCACGCGGCAGAGCTGCTCGATGAAATAACGCGCGACGATCCCCGCGTGGTAGCTGGTGCCGCAGGCGACGATGTGCACGGAGGTCGTGCGCCTGAACACCTCGGTCGCGGCTGGGCCGAAGGCCTGCGCGAGCAGGCGCCCGCCCGCGACGCGCTCCTGGAGCGTCTGCGCGACCGCGCGCGGCTGCTCGTGGATCTCCTTCAGCATGAAGTGCGCGAACTTGCCCTTCTCCGCGGCCTCGGAGGTCTGCTCGGAGACGTAGGGCTTGCGCCTTACGGGCTGGCCGCCCGCATCCACGATCTCGACGCTCTTGCGGCGGATGCAGGCGACGTCGCCTTCCTCGAGGATGATGAAGGTGCGCGTCACCGGCAGGAGCGCCGCGATGTCGGACGCGATGAAGTTTTCCTTGTCGCCGAGCCCGATCAGGAGCGGGCAGCCCGCGCGCGCGAGCACGATGCAGTCCGGGTCTTCGCCCCACATGACCGCGAGCGCGTAGGCGCCCTTCAGCTCGGCCACGGTTTTCTGCACGGCCTTGAAGAGGTCGTGCGTGCCGCCGAGGTGGTAGTGGATGCGGTGGGCGATGACCTCGGTGTCGGTGTCCGAGGTGAACTCGTAGCCCGCCTTCTCGAGCTCCTCGTGCAGCTCCTCGTGGTTCTCGATGATTCCGTTGTGCACGATCGCGACGCCATCTCGCGAGACGTGCGGGTGGGCGTTCCGTTCGTTCGGCACGCCGTGCGTCGCCCATCGCGTGTGCGCAATGCCGAGCTGGCCTGCCGTCGGGTGGATGGCCAGCGCTTCGGTGAGCTTCGAGACCTTGCCGACGGCGCGCAGGCGCGAGACCTGCGAGCCCCCGTTCAGGACGGCGACGCCGGCCGAGTCGTAGCCGCGGTACTCGAGCCGCTTCAGGCCCTCGATCAGGATCGGGACGACGTCCCGGTCAGCGACCGCTCCGACGATGCCGCACATGACTTAATGACCTCGCGCCGGGGAGGCCCCCGGGGAACTGCGGTCGCGCCATTCTACCAAGCCCGGGCTGCGGGCCCTACTTCGGCTTCTTTTCCGGTCGCTTCCAGTTCTCGACGGTAACCTGGCGGCTGCGTTCCACCGTGAGCTTGCCGGCTGGCGCCGGCTTGGTGATCGTCGAGCCGGCGCCGATCGTCGAGTCTTCGCCGACCGACACCGGAGCGACCAGCATCGTGCCGGAGCCGATGAAGGCGCGGTCGCCGATCGTCGTGCGGTGCTTGTTCGCGCCGTCATAATTGCAGGTGACGGTGCCCGCGCCGACGTTCACCTTGCTTCCGACCGTCGTGTCGCCGACGTAGCTCAGGTGGTTTGCCTTGCTGCCTGCGCCAATCTCGCTGTTCTTCAGCTCGACGAAGTTGCCGATGTGCACCTCGTCCGCGAGCTTCGCCCCACGGCGCACGCGCGTGAACGGGCCTATCGAGCAGCGCGCGCCGGCGACGAGCCCGTCGAGGTAGCAGTTCGCGACGATCTCCGTGTCGTCGCCGATCTCGCAGTCGCGCAGGAAGTTGTTGGGTCCGATCTTCACGCGGTCGCCGAGCCTGACCTTGCCCTCGAGGATCACGTTGACGTCGATGACGACGTCGCGGCCGCAGGCGACCTCGCCGCGCACGTCGAGCCGCGCCGGGTCGACGAGCGTGACGCCGGCGCGCATGAGCTCGGTAGCACGTCGCTCGCGATTCGCGGCTTCCGCAGCGGCGAGCTCGCGCTTGTCGTTCACTCCCAGGACCTCCGCAGCCGTCTCCGCGACGACGGCCTCGACCGCACAGCCGTCGCGGACGGCGGCGCCGATGCAGTCGGTCAGATAATACTCTCCCTGCGCGTTGTCGGCCCTGAGCGCGCCGAGCCACGCGCGCAGTCGCGTCGCGGGCGCCGCGAGCACGCCGGTGTTGATCTCGCCGATCGCGCGCTCCTTTTGGTTAGCGTCCTTATCCTCGACGATCCGCACGACGCGCCCTGCCGCGTCGCGCACCACGCGCCCGTATCCCGCAGGGTCCACGGGCCTGGCGGAAAGGAGCGCGATGGACGCCGGGCCGGCGCGCTTCGCGAGATCCGCAAGCGTCTCTGCGCGGATGAGCGGCACGTCGCCGTAGAGCACGAGCACGGTGTGCCCGTCCGGTACGCCCGGCATTGCCTGCGCGACCGCATGGCCCGTGCCTTTCTGCTCCGCCTGCAGCGACCAGCGGACGTCACCGCCTGGGATCGCTGCGCGCACCTGCTCCGCGCCATGGCCGTGCACGACGTAGATCGCGTCGCGTTGCAGCGCGCGCGCGGTCGCGACGACGTGCGCGAGGAGCGGCCGGCCGGCGAGCGGCTGGAGCACCTTCGGCAGGTCGCTGCCCATGCGCTTGCCCTGGCCGGCGGCCAGGATGACAACCGAAAGAGGCATCGTCGGGATTGTACCGGAGGCCCTCGAAACGCCCCGGAATGCGGTGTTCTCTGACGCGCCGCGATTTGCCGCTCCGCGCGGAACGGTGCTATACCGGCCTACCTGAGCCCTCCCAACAGTCACTGAGGCGGTCTGGAAACATGGCAACCAAGCTTGAAAAACCCCTGCGTCGCGAACTCGCGGTGAACGAAGAGCTGTACACGCTCACGATCGCGCCCGAGGGCCTGAAGCTCGTTCCGAAGGGCAAGCGCAAGGGACACGAGCTCACGTGGAAGGATCTCCTGAACGGCCAGCCGGCGGTCGCGTCGGCGCCGGCCTCCGCGATGGATCCGGCGTAGCGACCTAGCCCGACCCGGAACCCCGGCCGCGGCGCCCCGGTCCAATTCCCCATGGCGGGGAGGACCGTCCGCTTCTGCGCGTGCCTGATCGCGCTCGGCCTCGGTGCCCCGGGCGCGCGGGCTGCGCGCGTCGTCGATCCTGCGGCCGCCCGCCTCGCCATCGAGAATCCCGTCGTCACCGCGCAGGACGCGGAGCTTGCGGGGTTCGCCGCGAACGGGCGCGCGAGCGAGCTGGCCGCGCGGCTCGAGCGCATCGCCCATGACGCAATGCTCGTCGAGGTCGCCCAGGAGTGGCTGCTCGACCGCGGCCTGCATGCGCTCGCGCGACTCGAGCCGACACGCGAGGCGCGCGCAACCGTCGCGCGCCTTTCCTTCCGCGCCCCGGCCGTCTACGGCATCGTCGACCCGGACCACGGCCGCCGCGCCACTCCTTTATATGATGCCGGCGCGACCGCGCGCTTCGTGCTTCGGAGCTGGGATCGCGACGCCGCGCGCCGCAAGGCCGAGAGCGAGCTCGCGGCCGGCAGCATCGGGCCCATCGCGCGTTTCGCATCACGCGGCGAGGTGGGCGCGGCAGATCCGGTCCGGGAAGGAATTGCCGAGGCCTTCCGCACCGCAAAGCCCGCGGAGCTCGCGGCACAGCGCGCCGCAATCGTCGATGCCATCGGCGCGGGTCGCCGCGTTGACGAGCTTGCGCTCGTTGCCGCCGAGCTCCTTACCGATCGCGCGCTCTACGACCTCGTCGTCGACAACGCGGACGAGCCCGTCGCGCTCGCGGCAATTGCGGGCGCGAGCAGCACGCTCGACGCTTCGTCGGCGCTGGCGGTCCTCGCGCGCGCCAGTCGACGCGCGGAGATTTCTTCGGCTGCGGTGCTCGAGATCGGCCGGCTCGCCAGGAACGACGGCGCCGCGCAGCAGTTCCTGCTCGCCGCGCTCGCGGATCCCGGGACCGCTCCCTCTGCGGCAGCTGCGCTCGGGCGGCTTTCTGACCCGGCGGTCAGCGCCGACATCGGGCGACGGCTCGCCGTCGCGCCGGACGAATTGTCGCGGCGCGTGCTTGTGCTTGCGCTGCGCCTCGATCCCGGTCCCGCGGCCCGCGCCGAGCTCGAGCGATACGCCCTGAGCGGCGCGGGCTCGCCGCAGCTGCAGAAGGAGGTCCGCCAATGGCTCGGGCGCTGAGCCGGGCGATGGGCCTCGCGCTCTTCACCGCCGCCCTGCCCGCCGGCGCGGCCTGCGTGATCGACCAGCACGGTGAGATCACGAATCCCTTTGCGCCCGGCTGCGGCGACGTGATCTTCACGTACACGGAGAACGACAACGCGGGCACCCACATCGCGCTCGGCTATTCACCCCCGCTGCCGGTCGCGTCGCTGACGCCGGTCGCCGGGTTCCGCGAGTACGACTCGCTGTTCGCGCGTCACCAGGCGCTGCTGACGCTGAACGACGAGGTCGCCGGCACAGTCGTCGGGCATACGCTGTCCGGGCGCGACATCTGGGCGTACGTGATCAGCGACCCGAATGGGGGAACGGCGGAAGGCTTCGCCGAGCCGGCCGTCCTCGTGAACGGCGGCATCCATGCGCGCGAATGGCAGACGCCCGAGGCCGTGACCGGCCTCTTCGAGGCGCTCGTGGCGGCCAAGGCGGACGGCGGCTTTGGCCAGTACCTCGTCGAGAACCTGAAGACGGTCGTCGTGCCCGTGCTGAACGTGGACGGCTTCATCCAGTCGCAGCTCTACCCGGTGAGCGTCACGGCGGACCGCGAGCAGCCGCGCGAGGGCCGCATGCGCCGCAAGAACCTGCGCGATCCGACGACCGGCAACACCATCGACGCGGATATTGCGACGGTCGCCGACAATTTCTGGGGCGTCGACCTCAACCGCAACAACGCGGAGGGCTTCGGGCAGTCCGGCCAAAGCAGCTCGAGCGTGACGAGCCTCGTCTACCGCGGCCCGGCATACGACACCGAGCCGGAGACGCTCGCTCTGCATCAGGCGGCGACGCTCGGGCCCGAGTCGCGCCTCAGGTTCTACAGCGACACGCATTCCTTCGGGCAGGACTACCTCGCGCCACGGCCGAACAACACGCGGCTCAATGCGATCACGCAGCGGCTTGCCGAGCGCATGATTGCGGCCTCCGATCGCATCTATCAGTACGGCCCGGACCCGGTCGCGTCGCCCGGCATCGGCAGCACGGCCGATCACTTCGCCTTTGGCTCACTGGTCCCGAGCTGGACGCTCGAGGTCGAGCCGGAGAACGGCGGGCAGGACTATGGCGGCCTCGCGACGCACGGCCACAGCGGGTTCATCCTGCCGGCCAGGGAAGCGCCGCGCATGCGCGACGACGTCGTCCGGCAGTACTTGCTCGGCTTCTATCGGCAGAGCGGTCCACCGGCGGCGATCGCCGCCGAGATCCGCGAGTCTGGCACCAACGCCGTCGTCTACCGCGCGCACTGGGACCGCAGCAGCTCGACCGCACGTGCCCTCACCGTCGACGTGAACGAGGCGCTCGTCCCGGGTGGCAATTACCGGCTCTGGATCGCCTTCAACAAGCCCATGCGGATCCGGAACGGCGCCGGCGACGTCGTCGCGTACAACGGCCAGAGCCCCGCCGCAGAGGTGGAAGAGGTGACCTTCGAGATACCCTCGCTCACGGGGCAGGATGTCGCGCTCGGCGACTCAGCGACCTGGCTCAGCACGCCGGGCGGGGCACCGGACGGGTATTTGCGCTACGCGGACGACGCCTTCGCCGTCGACTTCACGCTGCCGGACACGATCGACGTCACGGACGCGACGTCCGCCGCGCTCTTCCTGGGCCAGCAGGATCTTGCCGAGATGGCGCTCGACGGAGATCCGGCGACGGCCGTGGACTGGAGCGGCGGCGCCTGGCAGCGCTACGAAGACGTCGAGGGCACGGCCGGCGACACGGGCGGCGGCAGCTGTCCGTTCAAGCCTTTCATCGCGCCCGCAGCGGGCGCGGCACCGCCCGCCACCGAAGCCGATTGCCGCGAGGCGGGCATCGCTCCTCCACCACCGCCGACGAACCGCGGTGGTGGGGGTGGCGATGGTTTCGGGCTGCTCATGCTGCTGATCGGACTGGCGCCATTGGCGCTGTGCCGCCGCGAGTGATACGGCGGTAGGGCTTTTGTCCTAGCGCCCATTGCGGTCCCTTCTGCTAGTGTTTTCAAATAGATTGACGTCTGCCAGGGAGACGACTGCCATCAAGGACTTTCTGGCCGCCGACCGCTGGGTGCGCGTGATCATCCTGGCGGCTGGCTACACGCTGACAGGGATCGTCGGCCTCTCACTCGCGATTCCGCCGGGCTACGCGACGGCGGTCTGGCCGCCCTCCGGCATCGCGCTGGCCGCCATCCTGCTGTGGGGGCCCCGCGTATGGCCGGGCATTGTGATCGGCTCGATCCTCGTGAACCTCGCGGTCGCGCTGACGACGTCGAGCGCGACCTTCAGCCCGGCTAGCGTCGCGATCGCCCTGTTCATTGCGGCCGGCTCGACCGTCCAGGTGCTCGCGCTCGCCGGCGGCCTGCGGCGCTTTGTCGGCATCGCGCAGCTCTTCGAGACCGGCCCGGCGACGCTCGCCTTTACCGGCCTCTCGGCCGCCATGTGCCTCATCGCCTCGACCTGGGGCGCCGCAACCCTGAACATCGGCGGTGCCGTGGGCACCGACGAGTTCCTCGACACCTGGCAGACTTGGTGGCTCGGCGACCTCATCGGCGTCCTGGTGTTCGCGCCGGCGTTCCTGACCTGGCGCCAGTCGCTGCAGGTCGGGCGCAAGCCCTGGCGGCTCGCGGAAGTCTCTGCCTCGTTCGCGTTGCTGGCGATCCTGACACTGGTCGTGTTTGCCGCGCCCGCCGGCAGCGGCGGCGCGATGCCGCTCACCTTCCTGCCGCTGCCCTGCCTCGTGTGGATCGCTTTCCGGTTCCGGCCGAGCGGCGTCGCGCTCGGGGTGTGCCTCATGTCCGCGATCGCGGTCGCCGCGACGGCACAGGGGCTCGGCCCCTTCGGCGGAGACAAGACGAGCGATTCGCTGCTTGCGCTGCAGGCGTTCATCGGGCTGACGACGGTGATGTCCCTGACGCTCGCGGCCGCCGTGAGCGGTCACCGCCAGTCGGAGCGCGAGCTGCGCAGCCTCAGCGTCGAGATGGAGCAGCTCGCGCTCACCGACGAGATGACGGGCCTGCGGAACCGCCGCGGCTTCCTCGTGCTGGCGGACCAGTCGCTGCGCATGGCGCGCCGCGCGAAGGCGCGTTGCGCGCTCGTCTTCATCGACCTCGACGGGCTCAAGCGCATCAACGACACGCGCGGGCACGCGGCGGGCGACACCCTGATCACGGATGCGGCGACGATCCTCATGCACGTGTTCCGCGAGAGCGACGTGGTCGCACGAGTCGGCGGCGACGAGTTCGCAGTGCTCGCGCTCCTCGACGAGCACGACGGGTCGAAGGCCCTCAACACGCGGCTCCACGCCGCCATCGAGAAGTTCAACGCGCAGGCGGTGCCGTCGATGCGCGTCTCCATGAGCATCGGCATCGAGGAGCTGTCCCCCCAGGCCGACACCCCGCTCGACGTGCTCCTCTCCCGCGCCGACCGGGCCATGTACGAGAAGAAGCGCCGCCGGGCATGATTGACGGGGAGCTTTTCAAGGGGACGCTCACCTTGAATTTCAAGGTGAGCGTCCCCTTGAAAAGCTCCCCTTGATCAGCCAGGCCGCGGCTCGCCCATGGGGTAGGTGGCGAGGATCTCGTGGGTCTCGGTGTTGCGCAGGACGTTGAACCACTGGCCACAGCCGTAGCTGTGGCACCAGCGCTCGGCATGCCCGCCCTTCGGGTTCCCGCGGAAGAAGAGGTAGTGCGACCACTCCTCGTCGCTTGAACCTGCCGCCGGCCGTGCGATGTGCGATTCGCCGCCGTAGCTGAACTCCGGCTCGTCGCGCAGCCCGCACCACGGGCATTCGATCCTGAGCATGATCTATGATTCCACGATTCGCATGAGCGAGCGCTATTCATTCTTTGCCCTCGCCCGCCACGCGGTCAATCGCAAGCGACCCTGGCCGCGGGCGCTTCACCGGCCGGTGCTGAAGACGGCGTACGACGCCGTCATCGTGGGCGGCGGCGGCCACGGCCTCGCGACCGCGTACTTCCTCGCGAAGAACCACGGCATGAGGAACATCGCCGTGCTCGAGCGTGGCGCGATCGGCCAGGGCAACTCCGGGCGCAATACGCAGGTCGTGCGCTCCGACTACTACCACCTCGTCAGCTCGAAGTTCTTCGAGCGCTCGCTGAAGCTCTACGAGGGGCTCAGCCGCGAGCTCAACTACAACATCATGCTGAGCCAGCGCGGCAAGATTTCCCTCGCGCACAGCCCGCACGAGCTCGAGCTCATGCGCCGCACCGTGAACGCGATCCGCATGAATGGCGTGGACTCCGAGATCTTGACGCCCGCCGAGCTTCGCAAGCTCGAGCCGATGCTGAACCTCGGCAGCCGCTATCCGATCGAGGGCGCGGCCGTGCAGTGGCGCGGCGGCATCTCGCGCCACGACGCGGTGGTCTGGGGCTTCGCGCGCGCGGCCGGCCAGCTCGGCGTCGACATCGTGCAGGGCTGCGAGGTCACCGGCATCACAGTCGACAGCGGCCGCGTGCAGGGGGTCGAGACGACGCTCGGCCACGTCGCGGCGCCGCGCGTCCTCATGGCAGTCGCCGGCCATGCCTCCGTGCTCGCAAGGAAAGCCGGGGTGAAGCTCCCGATCCACAGCACCTGCCTGCAGGCCATGGTCACCGAGCCCGTGAAGCCGCTGATCAACACGGTGCTCGTGTCGGCCACGATTCACGTCTATATGAGCCAGACCGGCCGCGGCGAAGTCGTGATCGGCGGCGGCGCGGATGTCTTCAACTCGTATGCACAGCGCGGTGGGCTGCCGGTGTTCGAGGCGAATGCGCAGGCCGCGATCGAGCTGTTTCCCTGCCTCAGCCGCCTGCGCGTCATGCGCCAATGGGCCGGCACCGCCGACATCACGCCCGATACGAGCCCGGTGATGGGGCTCACGCCGATCGAAGGGCTTTTCATCAGCGCAGGCTGGGGCACGGGCGGCTACAAGGCGATACCCGCAGGCGGCGAGACGATGGCCTGGACGATCGCGAACGGGGAGCCGCACGAGCTGATCCGCTCGTTCGGCCTCGCCCGTTTTGCGGCGGGCGCGCTCGTGGACGAAGGCGCCGCCTCCGGCGTCGCGCACTGATGGGCTACCGGCTCGACAAGGGCGGCCACATCGACCGCTCGCAGCCCATCCACTTCCGGTGGAATGGCCGCAAGGTCGCCGCATTCGCCGGCGACACCGTCGCCTCCGCGCTCCTCGCGAACGACATCCCCGTCGTCGGCCGCGGAATGAAGCTGCACCGGCCGCGCGGCGTGCTTTCCATCGGCTCGGAGGAGCCGAACGCGCTCGTGACGCTCGGCCGCGGGGCAGAGCTCGAGCCGTCCGCGCGCGCGACGATGATCCCGGTGCGCGAAGGGCTCGAGGTGCGCGCGCAGAACGCGTGGCCGAGCGTGAAGCTCGACCTCGGGCGCGCGCTCGACCGCACGGCGCCGCTCTGGCACGCGGCCTTCTACCACAAGACTTTCAAGTGGCCGAGCTGGGATTTCTACGAGCGCTTCATCCGCCACACGGCCGGCATCGCGAAGCCCCCGCGCGAGCCCGATCCCGCGCGCTACGAGACGGTGAACGCGCACTGCGACCTGCTCGTCGTCGGCGGCGGCCCGGCGGGGCTGCTCGCCGCGCAGGTCGCTTCGCGCGCGGGACTTCGCGTGATCCTCGCCGAGCAGGATTTCGAGTGCGGCGGGCGCCTGCTCGCCACCAACACCCTCATCAACGACGCGCCGGTGACGGTCTGGTTCGCGAGCGTGCTCGGCGAGCTCGCCCCGTCGCGGAACGTCACGCTCCTGACCGCGACGACCTGCTTCGGGCTCTACGACCACGGCACAGCCGGTCTCCTCCAGCGGCTCGACCTCGGCAGCAAGCCCGGCGCACTGCGCCAGCGCTACTGGCGCGTGCACGCGAAGCAGACGCTGCTCGCGACCGGCGCGATCGAGCAGCCTCTCCTGTTCGAGGAGAACGACAAGCCGGGCGTCATGCTGGCCGGCGCGATCCGCCAGTACGCGAACCGCTACGCGGTCGCCGCGGGGCGCGAGATCGTGCTCGCGACCAACAACGACTCTGCCTACCTCGCCGCGCTCGACCTCGTCGCCACGGGGGCGCCCGTGCGCCTGGTCGTCGACAGCCGCGCCGAACCGCCGGCCGACCTTGCCAAGTGGCTGCGCGCACAGCGCGTCGAGATCCGCGCCGGCACACACGTCGCGACCGCGCTCGGCGGCAGGCGGGTAGAGCGCGTGCGCCTCAGCTCCGGCGACGAGGTTGCCTGCGACGCGCTCGGCATGTCCGGCGGTTGGATGCCGGCCGTGCATCTCTATTCCCACGCCCGCGCACCGCTCACCTACGACAACGCGTCGCGCAGCTTCCGCCCCGAGGACCCGCGCCCGCCGCTTCTCGCCACCGGCGCGCTGAACGGCTGCACGTCGCTGGACGCGGCCTTCGCCGACGCGCTGGGCGCTGTGCGGCGTGTGCTCGAACATGCCGGCCGGCCCGAGGAGCTCCTGGTCGCCCGGCCGACCGTGCAGGAGGCGCCGCTGTCACCTGCGACGGAGCCCATCCCGCTCGCGCCGGACGGGCGCAGCGACCGCCAGTGGCTCGATTTCCTGCACGACGTCACGGTCGCCGATGCAGAAATCGCGCTGCAGGAGGGCTACGGCCACATCGAGCTCCTGAAGCGCTACACGACCTGCGGCATGGCAGTCGACCAGGGCAAGACCAGCAACCTGAACGCGCTGCGGACGCTCGCCGAGCTCACCGACGTCGGCCCCGCCGAGCTCGGCACGACGACATTCCGGCCGCCCTACACGCCCGTCACGCTCGGCGCGATCGCGGGCCGGCAGGTCGGCGACCGCTACGCGCCGCGGCGGCTCCTGCCCGCGCACTCGGAGCACGAAGCGCTCGGCGCGCGCTGGTGGGAGGCGGGCGGATGGATGCGGCCCGCGTGCTACCCGAAGAAGGGAGAGACGACTGCGCAGGCCGTGCTGCGCGAGGCCTCGGCCGTGCGCGCCGGCGTCGGCATTTTCGATGCGTCGCCGCTCGGCAAGATCGAGGTGACCGGGCCCGACGCGGCGAAATTCCTCGACCGCTTCTACGTCAACAGCGTCGCGAAGCTCGAGGAAGGCCGCGTCCGCTACGGACTCATGCTCAACGAGAATGGCACCATCATCGACGACGGCACGGTCGCCCGCCTTGGCCGCGAGCAATTTCTCGTCACGACGACGAGCGGCGGCGCATCGCGCATCGCGGCCTGGCTCGAGGAATGGCGTCAGTGCGAATGGCCGGACCTCGAGGCTTTCGTTACGCCCGTCACGACGCAGTGGGCGACGTTCGCCGTCGCCGGCCCGCGCGCGCGGCAGCTCCTCGCGCGCTTTCGAACCGACATCGCCTTCGACTGGCGCTCGATGCCGCACATGAGCATGCGGCAGGGGCGCTTCGCCGGCGTGCCGGCGCGGCTCTACCGCGTGAGCTTCTCGGGCGAGCTCGGCTACGAGATCAACGTGCCCGCGCGCTTCGGCGCCTCGCTCTGGAGCCAGCTCCTGAAAGCGGGCACGGACTTCGGCGTGATCCCTTACGGCGTCGAGACCGTGCTGCTGCTGCGGCTCGAGAAAGGCTTCCTGCACGTGGGCGTGGACACGGACGGAACCACCGCGCCCGCCGACGTCGGCTGGGGCGACGTCGCCGCCAGGCGCAAGAGCGACTTCATCGGCAAGCGTTCGCTCTCCCGCCGCGACAACCAGCGCGCCGATCGCCTCCAGCTGGTCGGACTCCTGGCAACGGACGCCTCCGTGCTCGTGCCCGGCGCGCACTTGCGGCTCTCCGGCACGACGGAGGGCAGCGACGGCTGGGTGACTTCCGCCAGCCACTCGCCCGCGCTTGGCAAGCCGATCGGACTCGCGTTGCTGCGCGGAGGGCGCGCGCGCCTCGGAGAGCGCATCGCCGTACACGACCTCGGCAAGACCTGCGAGGCGACGATCGTCCCGCAGACCTTCCTCGATCCCGAAGGCAAGCGCCTGCATGCCTGAGCCCGTCGCAAGCCTCGTCGCCCAGTCGAGCCTCCCGGCAGGCGGACGCGTCTTCTCCGACCAGCTCAAGCTGTCGGTGCTGCCGTCACGAACGATCCTGCGGCTGCAGCTCGGCGCGCGCTCGCAGAAGACGGTCAACGCCATGCGCATCGCGGGTCGCACGCTGCCGGTCGCGATGAACAGCTGGAGCGGCGACGACCCGGTTTTTTGCCGTATCGCCCCCGACGCCTGGCTCCTCGTCTCGGCGCTGCATGAGGCATCCGACCTCCTGCCGGCGGTGCGGGCCGGGTGCGGCCGGCGCTCGTACGTCGTGACGGACGTTTCCGATGCGTTCGCCACCCTCGTGATAGAAGGTCCGCTCGCCGCTGCCTTGTTCGCGCGCGGCTGCGGGCTCGACCTCTCGATCGAGGCGTTCGGGCATGCCGCCGTATCGCGCACGCGCCTCGCGCAGCTGCCCGTGCTGCTGCGGCGGGTCACGTCGGAGAGGTTCGAGTGCGTCGTGGACCGGTCCGCGGCGAAATGGCTCTACGATTGGTTCGAGGACGCTGCAAACGTCCTATAAGGCGTCGCTACTTACGCGACCCAGGAGGCATCATGACCGCATTCAACGTCGTGCGCTTTCGCGTCAAGCAAGGCCAGGAGAAGGCATTCCTGGAAGAGCATCGGAACATGAAGCGGGACTTCCCGGGCATGCATCGCTTCACCCTGGTCAAGACCGGGGAGCGGACGTATTGCGTCATCGGCGAGTGGGACAGCATGCAGAGCATCGTCAACGCCCGGCCCGCGATGATCTCGAACCTCGACCGCATGCGGGCCATGCTCGAAGACCTCGGCGGAGGACTCGGCCTGACCGATCCTGTCTCCGGCGAGGCCGTCATGGAGAAATAGCAGCGCTTTGACCGACCTCGTCACCGTCGAGACGTACATGAATCCCCTCGAGGCGCACATCGCGCGGGGGCTGCTGGAAAGCGAGGGCATTCCGGCGACGCTCGGTTCCGAGCACCACGTTTGGGCGTCCTGGCATTTCGCGCAGGCGCTGGGCGGCGTCAGGCTCCAGGTTCCCACGGAATTCGCGCATCGCGCGCGGGACGTCCTCGGACGGCAGCGTCGCGGGGAATTCCAGGCCGCGCTGGAGCAGGACCAGGAGGTCGAGGAAGCGCGGTGTGGCCTCTGCGGCTCGACCGACCTGCGCTTCACGCGCTCGCCGTGGTCGATACTGCTCCTAATATTGACGCTGGGCGTCAGCGGGCTGATTTTTCCGCCACGCATCAATGGCGTGAAATGCAACGCCTGTCACGCGACCCGGGCGCTGCTTTGAAACCATGACTGCCAGACATCCGCTCGAAGACGTCATCGCCGCCTACGGCGACGCCTGGAACCGCCACGACGTCGAGGCGATTCTCGCCATGCATACCGAGGACTCGGTCTTCGAAAACCACACGAGCGGCGGCAGGGGCGTCGGCAAGGCGGCGATCCGGGAGATCCTGAAAGGCGTCTTCGCGACGTTTCCCGATATCCGCTTCGACGCCCGCCGCACCTACGTGCGCGACGGCGTCGTGACGCAGGAATGGACGGCGAGCGGCACGCTCGCAGTCCCGTTCACCAGGGGCACGTCGACAGTCCAGCCGACGGGCCGGAAGGTTTCCTGGCATGGCGTCGACGTGATCCCCTTCGACGGCCAGCTCATCGCGCGAAAGGACGTCTACGTCGACTCGATAAGTTTTCTCAGGGCGCTCGGCTTCAAGCAGGTGGAGCTGTAGCGCGAGTGGCCGACTGGATACACGCCGAATACCGCGACTGCGACGACATCCCGCGGATGATGGTATGCACCAACCCGCGCGGAACTTTCTTTTTCTGGTCGCGTTTCGACGACGCGAAGGACGCGTACGCCGATTACTACGAGGTGTATCGGATCCGGCCGCTATCCGGCAGTGAGGTCTGCGCCTCATGGTTCGGCCTTGAGACTCGCGCGCTGGAGCGCCTGCCCGACATCCCGGTCAGCGACTTTCCCTTCGACATCGCCACCAAAAGGTTCCTGCCCTATGACCCGATCGCTCCGCTACTGACGGCCCAGGCAAGGCAATGATCCGCAAGCTCCCGTCCGGCAAGTACCGCCTCTACTCCCGCAAGAAGGACAGCTCGGGCAAGCGCAAGAATCTCGGCACGTTTTCGTCACGAGCGGCCGCGGCGAAGCACGAGCGCGCCGTCCAGTACTTCAAACACGGCGGCTGAGCGACCGGAAATCCCGGCAGGCATTCGCCAAACGGGATGCCCGTTGGTACATGGCATCGCCAGCGGCACGCCGCTATCATGCGGCGCGTTCACAACATCGACCCACCCAGGGGAATCCGAATGAATAAGTTGATCGTCGCCATGCTCGCCATGGCCTTTTCCGCGTCGGCCATGTCGGCCGAGCCTGCCGCGGCGCCCGCGGCCGCCCAGCCGACCGAGGAACAGGTCATCGCGCAGTTCAAGCAGGACCTCGCCGCGAAGCGGGCGGACGTCATGGCCAAGGGCCTGACACTGACCGCCGAGCAGGCTTCCAAATTCTGGCCCCTGTTCGAGCAGTACCAGAAAGAGCAAGACGTGAGCGTGGACGCGCAGATCAAGGCGACCCAGGCCTACAACAATCATTTCGCGACTCTGACCGACGCGCAGGCATTGGAGTACGTCAACGCGCTGCTCGCGCGCGACGAGGCCGCGCACGATTTGCGCGTGAAGTGGCTCGCCAAGTTCCAGACCGTCGTGCCGCCGAAGGTGGCCGCTCGCGCGATCCAGCTGGACCGCCGGCTGAGCCAGGTGGTGCAAGTCCAGGTGTCCTCGCAGATCCCGCTCATCACCCAGTAGGCCCTTCGTGCTGCGGCCCGCCGCAGGCCCGGACGTCCCGCTCATCGTCAGCGTCGTCAACCGCGCGTACCGGGTCGAAGACGACTTCATCGTGGGCAAACGGATCAAGGCGGAAACGGTGGAGGCCGCGCTTGCGAGGCCGGACCGCCACGTCATCGTCGCGGAGGCAGACCCAGGCGCGCGTCTTGACGGCGCCGTGCTGATCGAGATCCGGGGCGCACACGGCTACTTCGGTCCGCTCGCCGTCGATCCCGACAGCCAGGGCCGCGGCATCGGGCGGAAGCTGGTTGAGGCGGCAGCCGATTACTGCCGCGAGCGCGGCTGCCGCCAGCTCGACATCGACGTCCTCGACGTGCGGCCCGAGCTGCTCGCGGTCTACGAAGGCATGGGATTCACGCGCGGCGTCACCGCGGAATACCCCTACCCGGAAAAGCTCCGCCGGCCCGCCCACCTCATCCTGATGTCACGGCCGCTGTAGACTTCGCGCATTCCGAATTCCGAAAAGAAGGAGGCCCCATGTCCACCTTCAGGGTGTCGACCGCGGTCGGGACCATCCTCGTCCTGCTCGCGATCTCCGCCGCACTCGAAGCGCAAATGGTGTTCGGCACCTGGGTGCGCACGCCGACGAAGACCGCTCCCGGCGTGATGACGATGACCGTCGAGCCCTGCTGCGGCAACGGCTACAAGCTGACGTATCGATTTGCCATGGGCGCCGACAAGACCGTCATGACCGTCAGCTCACCGTTCGACGGGACGGAAGTGCCGGTGCTGGTGAACGACAAGCCGTCCGGCGAGACCATGGCCATCAAGCGGCTCGACGGCCATCACAGCTCGACGGTCATCAAGATGAATGGCGAGCCGTTCGGAACTTCCAGTGCCACGCTTTCCGCGGATGGCAAGACGCTCACGGTGATCAACGAGATGGCGTCCGGCGCCACGGGCAAAGTGACAGAGACCTGGACGAAGCAGTAGCGCATGGAGGTGTTCATCTTCGCGCGCTTCCACGCCGCGCCCGACAAGCGCGAGGCCGTGCGCGAAGCCATGCACCGCGTCCAGGGTCCCACGCGCCTGGAGCCGGGCTGCCTCGGTTACGGCGCATTCCAGTCCTTGCGGGACCCGGACGAGTTCTACATTCAATCGCGCTGGAAGGACCAGGCGGCGTTCGACCACCACGCCGCGCTGCCGCACACGGTCCGATTTGTCGCCGAGGTGGAACCCCTGCTCGACCACCCGTTCAAAGCCAGTCTGATGAAGCAGATCTGGTAAGGGGTCGAATGCGGCGCACGTCCGGATGGCTTCTCGCCGCGGGCCTGGCGGCCCTCGCGGCGGCGCCGCTCGCCACCGCCTCAGGACCGCCCGGCTACACGCTTGCCCGGACCGGCGGCATGCACGACTTCGACTATTTTGCGGGCGGCTGGACCACGCAGCAGCGCCGGCTGAAGGCGCGCGGCGTCGGCAGCAATGACTGGGAGGAGTTCCCCGCGACACTGTGCATGTCGCTCTACCTCGGCGGCATGGCGACCGTGGACGAGCTCTGGTTTCCGACCAAGGGCTGGGCGGGGCTTACGCTCCGCACCTTCGACACGGCGAAACAGCAGTGGTCGATCTATTGGGTGAGCAGCAACAGCGGCAGGCTCGAGACGCCTGTCGTCGGCGGGTTCGACGGCGAGCATGGCGAGTTCTACGGTGAAGACGTCGACGGCGGAAAGCCAGTGAAAGTGCGCTACACCTGGAACAAGGTGGATGACGACCACGCGCGCTGGGATCAGGCGTTCTCGTACGACGACCGCCACTGGGAGACCAACTGGACCGCAGACTTCACGCGCGCGGACCCGGCCGAGGTCTGCGAGGCCGGCCGGCCGAAGCGCTGAACCGCAATGCCGATGCAGAAAACGAAGGCGCCCGCCAGCCCAGCTGCGTACGTCGCGGCGCTTCGCGGCTGGCAGGCGAAGCTCGTCAGGCGACTTCGGTCCACCGCACTCGCGGGCGCCAAGCTCGAGGAAGTCATCAAGTGGACCAACCTCGTCTTCCTCTCGAACGGCCCGGTCTTCGTGATTCGTGCGGAGCCAAAGCGCGTCCTCCTCGCCTTCTTTCGCGGAAAGCGGCTGCGCGACATCGAGCCGCGCCTGAAGGCGAGCGGCAAGTTCGAGCTCGCGAACTTCGAGCTGCATGAAGACACCGATATCGATTCCGCCGTGGTGCGTCGCCTCGTGCGGGAGGCCGTCGCGCTCAACAAGAAGCTCGGCGACCCGACAAAGCCCGCGAAGCGCGCCTAATATCGCAACCTCAACTACAGGCAGAAATCGCATGTGCAAGCTTGCCATCGCCGCGATTGCGGTCTTGCTCACCGCCCCGGCCTTCGCCGCGCCGGTCGCCAGTACGGACTACCAGCCGGTCAATCCGCCGCAAGCGACATCGGATCCGTCGAAGATCGTCGTGACCGAGTTCTTTTCATACCAGTGCCCGCACTGCTTCCGGTTCGCGAAGCCGTACGAGGACTGGATCGCGAAGTTGCCTGCGGACGTAAAGGCGGAGCGTGTCGCGGTCTCGATCGGCCATCAGACCTGGCTGCCGGCGGCACAGGCGTTCTATGCGCTCACGGCCATGAAGAAGGTGCCCGCGATCGACGACGCCCTCTTCGGTGCGATCCACCGCCAGCGGCTGCAACTCGACACGGAAGCGGCGCTCACGGACTGGGTCGGCCGCCAGGGCATCGACCAGGCCGCGTTCACCCAGGCCTACCAGTCGTTCAGCGTGAAGCTGAATATGAAGCGCGCGGACGACCTTTCGCGCTCCTACCGCCTGCCGAGCGTGCCGACGCTCGCGATCGACGGGCGATACCTCATCCCGATCGCCGACGACGGCAACTTCAACGACCAGCTCGAGATCGCGAACGCACTCATCGAGCAGGCCCGCCGCAACCGGAGCACGCGCTAGGCGGCGATCATGCGCCGCCTCGCAATACCCGCACTGCTCGTCGTCCTGACCGCATCGCCGAGCGCCCGTGGGACCGAGATCGAATTCACGGCCGAAAGCCCCGAGTTCGCTGTCGCGACAGAGGAGTACCGGGCGATCTGGAAAGCCGACGGCGATCGCATTGCGAACGCGCTGCACCAGGAGACGGGTCTCTTGCTCGAAAGCGGACCGATCCGAGCGATCGTCTTCGAGGGCGTCAGCAGCTCCGGCTACCACGAGGATCCCATGCACCTGCGGGCCAGCTATCCAGCGGACACCAAGCGGGCGACCCTCGTCCATGAGCTGAGCCATCGCCTCGTTTCGGATATTGTCCCCGGCGGTGCCGACCAGCACGCAGTCATTTTCCTGTTCGTCTACGATGTCTGGACGATACTCTGGGGCCGGCAGTTCGCGGACGCGCAGGTCGCCATCGAGAGCGAGCGGCGCGGCATCTATGACTACGAGGCGGCATGGCGCGACGCACTTGCGCTCGGTGCCGACGGCCGCGCGAAGCGATGGTCCGAGCTGCTCTCGGAATGGCGCAGGAACCCGTGAAGCGCCTTCTCGAGGTCCGGACGTATCGCCTGAAGCCCGGGACAGGTCCCACGCTTCACGACGCGTTCATCCGTAAAGGTATTCCGCTCGTCAAGCAGGCCGGAATGGACGTCGTCGCGTTCGGTTTTTCAGCGGATGACCCTAGCGGCTATTTCCTGATGCGCGTCTTCTCGGGACTCGAAGACCGCCAAGCCACCGAGGACGCCTTTTATTCGTCCGACGCGTGGCGCAAGGGGCCGAGGCAGTCCATCATCGAGCACATCGATTCTTACCAGGACACGCTCCTGTGGCTGAGTTCGGAAGCCGTCGAACAGCTGCGGCGCGATCTCGCCGGCGCTTCCAGGCCCTGAGCTTCGCGCGGCGGCTGGCGCCGGCCGTCCTCGGTCTTTGCGCCCCTTTTGCGGCGTCCGCCGACTGCGGCGAAGCGTCCGAAGCCGCGCACGCCGTGCGCGCGGTCGCCGAAGGCATCATCTCGGCCGACAACGATCGCGACGTCGCGCGCGTGCTCGCTTTCTATGCGGACGACGCGATCTGGCTGCCGCCGAACGAGTCGCTCGTGAAGGACCGCGCGGTCATCCAGCAGCGCTACGAGAGCCTCTTCCAGGACTTCGACCCGGACATCGAAGGCCGCATCGACGAGATCTGCGTCGATGGCGCCATAGCGTTCGTGCGCGGCCACAACGGCGGCTGGCTCGTCTCGCGCGTCGGCGGTCGCTCGCGCGCGCTCGACGACGTCTATCTCATGTTCCTGCGCCGCGCATCGGGCGGCGACTGGAAGATCAGCCGCCTCATGTGGCATCCCGCCAGCGCGGTGGCGCGCTAGGCGGTGGAGGCAAGGATTCCGCTCGGGCTGGAGACGCGCCGGCTGCGGCTACGCCGCTTCGTGCTCGACGACTGGCAGCCGCTGCACCGCCACTATTCCGACGTCGAATGCACCCGCTTCACGTTCGGCCGCGCGCTGACCGACGGCGAGAGCTGGCGCGCGATGGCGGGCATGGAAGGACATTGGGCGCTGCGCGGCTTCGGTCCCTATGCGCTCGTCGAGAAGGAGAGCCGTGCGCTCGTCGGCGCGGCGGGGCTCTGGCATCCCGGCGATTTTCCGGAAACCGAGGTCAAGTGGCTGCTGCTGCGGGATTTCTGGGGACGCGGCTACGCGACCGAGGCGGTCCGCGAAGTACAGGTCGTCGCGGCCAGGCACCTCGCGATGCGGCCCATCAGCCTGATCCGGGAAGAGAATGAAGGCTCTCGCCGCGTCGCGGTCGCGGTAGGCGCCGTGCACGAGCGGAACCTGGCGTTCCGGGACGCCGAGTGGATGGTCTATCGCCACCCGGACCGCATCGCGGCGAAGTAACCTATTTGCGACAGATTTCGGATCGAAAGCTTTGATAAGGCTGGTATTCTTGCCCCCGCAACCTTGGATGGGGGAGTCCCGCTTTGTCGAGCGATGCCGACGACGAGTTCTACGACCGCGCACGCGAGCACCTGCAGGTCGCGCATGAGCACATGGCCGACGTGCCGCGCGGCCAGGTGAGCGCGTCCATGATGTATGCCTGCGCCCGCTTCAACGTCTTTGTCAGTGCGGCCAGCAAGGGCTCGCCCGAAGAGCTGCGCAAGGCCTACGGCAAGACGATCGAGTACTTCGTCGCGCAGTACCGCAAGATGCTGGTGAAGAATCTCGACGATTACGTCGACAACTTCGACGAGTACGTACGCCGCCCGGACGGGAAGTGAAGGCCTGGCGCAAGCAAGGCAATCAACTCGCGCTGGCCGACGTGCCGGCGCCCGCCCCCGCTCCTGATGAACTGCTGCTCCGCGTGCAATCGGTGTCGCTCAACCGCGGCGAGGTGCGCGGTGCCGCGCTCGCGCCGGAAGGGCGCGTGCCCGGCTGGGATGTCGCGGGCATCGTCGGGTCGCCCGCCGTCGATGGCTCGGGACCGGCGAAGGGCGCGCGCATTGCGGCGCTGCTCGATTCCGGCGGATGGGCGGAGCTCGCGGTAGTTCCCGCGGGGCGCGCGGCCGTCGTGCCGGACGGTGTCGACCTCGACGTCGCGGCGACGCTGCCGATCGCGGGGCTGACGGTTCTGCGCGCCCTTGCGCTCGCAGAGCCGATCGGCGGCCAGCGCGTCCTCATTACGGGCGGCTCAGGCGGCGTGGGCCAGTTCGCGATCCAGCTCGCCGCGCAGGCGGGCGCTGAGGTCACGGCGGTCAGCTCGCGCATGGATCGCCATGACGAGCTGAAGCGGCTCGGCGCCGGCGACGTCGTCGCGTCGATCGAGGATGCCGAAGGCCCGTTCCGCCTCGTGCTCGAATCCGTCGGTGGCGGCTCGCTTGCGAAGGCCATCGAGCTCGTGGGCCACGAGGGCGTCGTCGTCACGATCGGAAATTCGTCGGAGCAGGACACGACGTTCAATGCGCGCACGCTCAATGGCAAGGGTGCGGCCCGTATCTATGGCCTCATCGTCTTCGAAGAGGTGCGGAGCGGCCGTGTCGGCGCGCGCGATCTCGAAAGCCTCATGCAGCTCGTGCTCGACGGCAGGCTGCAGGCGCCGATTTCCCTGCGCCGGAACTGGACCGAGCTGCCCATGACCCTGCTCGAGCTCGAGCAGCGCGAATATCCGGGTAAGGCAGTGCTAAGAATCGGCCCCTGAATGGGCGGCCATCTGACAGCCTGAGCCGCGGCCTGCCGACTCCCTCCCGCAGAACCGGCTGTCAACTCTCACTGAATGAAGAGATCAGCCGGGGCAACGAAGCGGCGCGTCGGGCGCGCGCCGGAGGGCTCCGGCGTGCCGCTCGGCACCGAATATCACTGGTACGTCCTCGCGCATGCTCGGCATCGGGATCGATTTCTACCTGATCGCGCGCGTGGCGCTTGGCAATGCTGAACTGGCTGCGGCGGCTGCAGCCGGGCTCGTCTTCCTGTTTGCAACCTGTTGGTTCATCTTTCCGCGCATCTACCGGCGCCGGTTTCACAAAGCGTAAGATCCGCCCAGGTCGATCGCCGGTCTTTCCTCCGATGAGAACATTACGGTCGGTCGCAATGTTGGCATTGTGCCTCGTTGCGCTTGGCGCATGGTGCGAAGAGCCCGGCATCGTCGGCAGCTGGCGCCTCGTCTCCTACGAAGACAAGCCGCCGACCGGCCCCTCGCTCTATCCCTTCGGCAAGGACGTGAAAGGCCAGCTGATGTACGACGCTTCGGGCCGAATGAGCATCCAGATCATGAAAGTGCCGCACCCGAAGGTCTCATCCGGCGACGACAGCCGCGTCACGCCCGAGGAGAAGCAGGCGCTCTATGACGCCTATGTCGCCTATTTCGGAACCTATACGGTGGATTCCGACCGGGGCGTCGTCATCCACCACGTCGAAGGCGACCTCGCCGACGTATACGTCGGCAGCGACGAGGAGCGCCCGTTTGTCCTCCGCGGGGATACACTGATCCTCGCGCCACACTGGAAGGTGGACGGCCAGGAGTGGCACGGCATCCGCGTGTTCGAGCGCGCGAAGTAGGAGGCCGCATGCAGTACATGAAGCTCACGCCCGTGGAACGCCAGGAGGCGCTCCGCACGCTCGCCTCGATGAAGGATTTCCTCGATGCCTCGTTCGCGTCGCTGACGCGCGAGGAGACGCGCGCGGCGGGCCCGGAGGGTAGCTTCTCGCCCGTCGAGCAGGTCTGGCACCTTGCCGACCTCGAGCGTGAGGGATTCGGCGAGCGCATCCGGCGGCTGCAGGCGGAGGACGGCCCGAGCCTGCCCGACTTCGACGGCGCGCGCATCGCCGCCGAGCGCAGCTACCGCTCGCTCTCGTTCGAGGAGGGACTGCGCGCCTTCGAGGCCGCGAGGCTCGCGAACATCGCGCTCTTCCTCACGTTGGCGCCGGAGGCCTGGACCCGCGGCGGCATGCAGGACGGTGTCGGCGCGGTCACGCTCTGCGACATGCCCGAGCTGATGCGCCAGCACGACGAGGCGCACCGGGCCGAGATCCGCGAGTGGCAGCGATTCCGGGGCCGCCCGGCCTCGTGAGGTTCGCGCGCTTCGACCCGGCGCAGCTGCCGGAGCTCGCCACCTGGTTCGACGACGCGGATTCGCTCCGCAGCTGGGGCGGCACGCAGTTCCGTTTCCCATTCACGCCAGAGAGCTTCCGCGAGGATTCGAAGGTCGACGAGATCGCCAGCTTCGCGCTCGCCGGCAATGGGTCGCTCGCGGCCTTCGGCCAATGCTACCTGCGCATCGAGCGCTGCCATTTCGGCCGGCTCGCGGTGCCGCCCCATCGGCGCGGACAGGGCCTCGGCACGCGCCTCATCCGCGAGCTGACGGACTGGGGCCTTGGCGATTTCGGCCCGCGCGAGCTCTCGCTCTTCGTCAACCGGAACAACGTGGACGCCATCCGCCTGTACCGGCGGCTCGGATTCGCCGACTCGGTGTATCCCGAGCCGACGCCATTCATGGCCAATTCCATTTACATGATCGCGGGCCGGCTTCATGATCCGACGCGTGAGCGCTAGAGCCGCATTCCTCACTGCGATCGCCCTCCTCGCCGCCTGCGCGCAGCCGACGCCGCCGCTGGTCGGCGCCTGGCGGTCGAAGATCCAGTTCGAAAGCGGCGCCTTCGCGTCGATTCAGGACCTCGAGTTCATGTACGTCTTCAACGCTGGTGGCACGATGACGGAATCGTCGAACTACGACGCCGCGCCGCCGGTGCCGCCCGCCTACGGCGTCTGGCGCGAGACCGGCAAGAACGCGTACACCGCGAAGTACGAGTACTACGCGACGCAACCGTCGGAAGCCGAGCAGTTCCAGAAAGGCGCCGGCTGGCTGCCCGCCGGGCACGGCGTCCTGACCGAGACCATTACGCTCGCGGATGACGGACAGAGCTATACGGCGACGCTCAAGTTCGAGCTCTTCGACGCCAAGGGAAATCCTGCGGAAGGCGGCGGCACCGCCAGAGTCCAGGGCGTCCGCATCGGGTTCTGACGGAGCGGCGGCCGCGGTGCTGCTCGACGATGTCCGCCGGATGGCGATGGCGCTGCTCGGAACCACCGAGTCGCCGCATCATCAGTACACGTCGTTCCGCGTGCGCGGGCGCATCTATGCGACTGCGCCGGTCGAGGGCGGCACGCTGCACGTGTTCGTGGACGAGGAAGACCGCGACCGTATGGTGAGGCTGCAGCCGAAGGTCTACGAGCGGCTCGGCTGGGGCCGCAAGGTCGTGGGCCTTCGCGTCGACCTCGGGCACGCGCGGCCCGACGACGTGCGCGGTCTCCTGCGCACGGCCTGGCAGCGCAAGCTCGGGAAGCACTGATGCGGCTCTGGACGATCCATCCCCGCTACCTCGACGCCCCTGGGCTCGTCGCCCTGTGGCGCGAGGCGCTGCTCGCGAGGGCGGTGCTCCGCGGCGAGACGCGCGGCTACCGGCATCATCCCCAGCTCGCGCGATTTCGCGCGCACGCCGCACCGCGCGCCGCGATCAACGCCTACCTCGCGGCCGTGCATGCCGAGGCGACGGCGCGCGGCTACGAATTCGACCGGCGAAAGATCGGGCCGGTGCGACGCGTCGCGCGTGTCGCGGCGACCAGTGGGCAGATCGATCACGAGTGGCGGCATCTCATGAGGAAGCTGTACGTGCGAAACCGCGCGTTGCACCGGCGCTGGTCCAGGTCACACCGCGCGGAGTGCCACCCGCTGTTCCGCCGCGTGCGCGGCCCGGTCGCCGACTGGGAGCGAGCATGAGCGCGGAGATCCGACCGGTCGCGGCGGCCGACATCCCTGTGCTCGTGCCACTCGTCGAGCAGTACTGGATCTTCGAGGACATCGAAGGCTTCGATGCGGCGCGCGTCGGCCGCGAGATTGGAACACTGCTCGCCGACCCACGCCTCGGCAGCGGCTGGATCGCGCGCGTGAAAGGCCAGGCCGTCGGCTACCTGCTCGCGGTCTACGTGTTCAGCCTGGAACATCTCGGACTGACGGCGGAGATCGACGAGTTCTTCGTGCTGCCATCCGCGCGCGACAAGAAGGTCGGGGAAGAACTGCTGAGGCTGGCGGAAGCGGAGTTCGTCCGGCGCGATTGCACGAACGTCTCCCTGCAGCTCGCCCGCGGAAACGAGCGGGCGCGTGCGTTCTACCGGCGGCAGGGGTATGGCGAGCGCGCGGGATTCGAACTGCTGGACAAGATGCTCCCGCGGGGCTAACAAGGCGCGAGGAGAAAGCACGATGGCGAAGGAAAAGGTAAAGACGAGGCCGATGGAGTCCCGCGACGTCGAGGCGGTGGCGGCGCTCTTCGACGCATACCGGCAGTTCTACGAGAAGCCCGCGGACCTCGCGCTCGCGCGGCGCTACATCACCGAGCGCTTCGAGCGGCAGGAGTCGATCATCATCATCGCGGAGAACGCCGCGGGCGACATCGTCGGCTTCACACAGCTCTATCCCGCGTTCTGTTCGGTCCTCGCGGACCGCACCTTCGTGCTCTACGACCTCTTCGTCACGCCGGCGACGCGTGGCACAGGGGCCGGCCGCGCCCTCATGGAAGCCGCCGAGGCGCATGCGCGCAAGACGGGGGCTGCGCGGCTGCAACTCGAGACCGCAAAGACGAACAAGATCGGGCAATCGCTCTACGAGTCCTGCGGCTGGGAGCGCGACGAGCTCTTCTACGTTTACAGCAAGCCCCTCTCCGGGCCGAAGCCGACGAGCTGAGGGCGCGGCTTTCACGTGACAAAAATGCCGCCTGGACCCGCGAGCAAGTGGATCGCGGCAGTCGTGATCGTCATCGCCTCGGCCGCGGGTATCACGTTCGCGCTGTTGACCCGTCAGCACACAGCTTCTCGCGCCACCGCGGCACCTTCCGACGCGGTGGTCTCGACGGCGAAGCAGTTCGTACCGACCGTCTCGAACGCGACCGCCCCGCCCGGCCCGGCACCCGAAGGAATGGCGTGGATTCCCGGCGGCGAGTTCTCGATGGGCGCCGCCGACCCGCTCGGGCAGGACGCCAACGTCGTCGGCATGCAGGCGACCGGGGATTCGCGGCCGATCCATCGCGTGCGCGTGCACGGCTTCTGGATGGACAAGACCGAGGTCACCAACCGCCAGTTTGCAAAGTTCGTGAAAGCAACCGGGTACGTCACGGTCGCCGAGCGCGTGCCCCGCGCGGAAGACTTCCCGGGCGCGCCGCCCGAGAATCTCGTCGCGGGCTCGGTCGTCTTCTCACCGCCCGACCACGCGGTGCCGCTCGACAATCATTTCCAGTGGTGGTCGTACGTGCGCGGCGCGGACTGGCGCCACCCGTCGGGGCCCGGCAGCGACATCCGGGGCCGCGAGGACTATCCGGTCGTGCACGTCGCCTACGAGGACGCGGAGGCGTTCGCGAAATGGGCCGGCAAGCGGCTGCCGACCGAATCCGAATGGGAATTCGCCGCGCGCGGCGGCCTGGCCGGCGCGCTCTACCCTTGGGGCAACGAGTTCCTGCGCCACGGCCACTACATGGCCAACACGCACCAGGGCCACTTCCCGAACGAAGACACGCACGTGGACGCGCACCGCGGCATCGCGCTGGTCGGGCAATACCCGGCGAACGGCTACGGGCTCTATGACGTCGCCGGCAATGTCTGGGAATGGACCCGTGACTGGTACCGCCCCGACTATTACGCGGCGCTCCTGCAGGAAGGCGGCGTCGCGGACAACCCGAGAGGACCGGAATCTTCCTACGACCCGAGCGAGCCGGGGGTCGCCAAGCGCGTGCATCGAGGAGGCTCCTTCCTCTGCACCGAGCAGTACTGCTCGCGATACATGGTCGGCACGCGCGGCAAGGGCGAGCCCTCCACCGGCACGAACCACCTGGGCTTTCGGCTCGTGAAAGACCCTTCCTTGCAGGCGGGTTCAACTCCGCCCTGAAGAGGCGCATCATCCGCCCCCACCAATGGGGGACTCCTGAGCATCTGGCGCAACGTGCGGTCGGCCACCGGGCTGACGGCCGCGACCTTCCTGTTGGGGGCGTGCAGCACGGAAGATCTCGCGTCCAGGAGCCCGGACATGATGCAGTTCGCGATGCGATACACGGAGGCTTGGTGCAGCCAGGATCCCGTGAAGGTGGCGTCGTTCTTCGCCGAGAAGGGCTCGCTCAAGATCAACGACGGCGAGCCGAGCGTCGGGCGCGCCGAGATCACGGCGGCGGCGCGGTCGTTCATGACCGCGTTCCCTGACATGGTCGTCGAGATGAACCGGCTCGATCGTGTGGGAACGCAGTACCGCTACCACTGGACGCTCAAGGGCACGAACACCGGGCCCGGCGGCACCGGCCGCAAAGTGAAGATCAGCGGATTCGAGGAGTGGACCATCGGCACCGACGGGCTGATCGCAGCCTCACTCGGCCACTTCGACGCCGCCGACTACGCCCGCCAGCTCGGCGAATAAAAAAAGAAGACGCCCCCTTTTTTTGGAGGCGCGCTCGTCACCGTTGAAGGATTCCGCCTACAGACGGTGGACCGCTGGGTGACTCTGCGATAGCTTGAGCGCCCGGTATTCGCGGGGGCACTTTCTTGCAGCTCTCCTGGAAGCACGCGAGCTTTGCGGCGCTGACCCTCGCGGCGGCAACGGCCGCCCGATGGGTCATCGATCCGTTTGTCGGCGACTCCATGCCCTACGCCTTCATCGTGATTGGCGTCGTGCTCGTCGCATGGCGGACTTCGACACCGGCCGCGGTCGCGATGGGGCTCGCCGGCTGGGCGGTGGCGAGCTATCTCTTTGTCGCGCCACGCCACACCCTTTTCTCCGCAGACCCATTCAGCTCTATTGCGTACTTCACGGTCATCGGCTCGATCATCCTGATCGCCGACCGCATGCGTCGCGCGCGCGAAGCCGCGGAGCGCAGCGAGCGGCAGCTCGAGATGATCAGCCACCGCCTGCCGGCGCTCGTGTCGCTCGTGGGCGCCGACCACCGCTTTGCCTGGTGCAACGACGAATACACGCGCTGGTTCGGCCTGGCGCGGGACCAGATTATCGGCCGCACGGTCGCCGAGGTCGTGGGTGCGGAGGCCTGGCGCACGATCGAACCGCACTTCGACGCCGCCCTCGCAGGTAACGCCGTCGAGTACGAGGCCGAATCGCGGTATGCGCTCGGCGGAACGCGCTGGGTTCACGTCACCTATGCGCCCCATCGGGACGAGACCGGCCGAGTCCAGGGCGTGGTCGCCATGGTCACGGACATCAGCGACCGCAAGCACGCCGAGCTCAATGCCGCGCTCCTCGCGGACCTGAGCCAGGCATTCGCAACCTTGCCGGAGGCCGAAGAGGCTGCCCGCCAGGTCAGCGAACGGCTCCTGATCCGCCTCGGACTTTCGCGCTGCCTGCTGGCCGAGATCGACGAGTCGACCGATACCGCACACATCTTCCACCAGACCTCGCGCGACCCCGAGCCAAGCCAGGAGGGCGATTACGCGGTATCCGATTTCCTGACGGAGAAGGAGCGCGCCCACCTGGCGACCGGCGAGCCGCTCGTCATCAACGATGTGCGCGACGGTCGCAGCCCCGAAGCTGCCGAGCGGTTCCGCCGGCTCGGCGTCGGCGCGGTCGTGAGTGCTCCCTATGTCGCCGCAGGACGCCGCCGGTTCGCCCTTGCGGCAGAGAAACGCGAGCCCTACGAATGGAAACCCGCCGAAGTCGAGCTGCTGCGCGAGGCCGCGGCGCGCATGTACATCCAGCTCGACCGCGCCCGCGCCGAGCTGACGCTGCGTCAGAGCGAGCTGCGCTATCGCTCGCTCGCGGCGGTCCTCACCAACGTGCCCTGCACCGTCGATCCGATCGGCCGCTTCCTCGCGCCGCAGCCTGTGTGGAACCGATACACCGGGCAGAGCTTCGAGCAATCGCGCGACTTCGGCTGGTTCGATGCCGTGCACCCGGAGGACCGCGAGCCCGCGCGGCTGGCGTGGGTCGATGCGCTGCACGCCAGGAAGCCTTACGAGGTGCGCGTGCGGCTGTGGAACGAGGCAACGCGCGATTTCCGCCACGTCATCGCGCGCGCGGTGCCGCTGCTCGACGAAACCGGAATGATCCGCGAGTGGGTCGGCGCCTGTACCGACATCCACGAGGAGACCGAGCAGGCGCGCGCGCTGCTCGAAGCCGACCGCCGTAAGGACGAGTTCCTGGCGACGCTCGCGCACGAGCTGCGCAACCCCCTCGCGCCGATCCGGAACGGCTTGCACATCATGAGGCTGACGGGGAAGGCCGAAGGCGCCGTCGCCAACGTGTACCAGATGCTCGACCGGCAGGTGAACCATCTCGTCCGCCTGGTCGACGACCTGATGGAGGTATCCCGCATCACGCGAGGCCGCGTGGAGCTCCGGAAGGAGCGCACCGACGTGCAGGCGGTGATCCACACCGCGATCGAGACCAGCCGTCCGTACATTGACGAGGCGGGGCACCGGCTCGAGCTCAGCCTGCCGGCGGAGCCGCTCCGCATCGAGGGCGACACGATGCGCCTCGCCCAGGTCATCACGAACCTGCTCAACAACGCGGCGAAGTACACGGACCGGGGCGGGCGCATCCTGCTCACGGCGCGGCGCGAAGGATCGGCCGCGGTCATCTTGGTGCGCGACAACGGCCGCGGCATCAGCGCCGAGATGCTGCCGCGCGTCTTCGACCTTTTCGCGCAGGCCGCTCCCGGCCACGACTACTCGCGCGGCGGCCTCGGCATCGGGTTGACGCTCGTGCGCAATCTCGTCGACCTGCACGGCGGCAGCGTCGAGGCGAGGAGCGAAGGCGCCGGGCGCGGCAGCGAATTCATCGTGCGCCTGCCGCTCGAGCTCGCGGCCGCCGGCCTGGCGGAATCCGTGCCCGCTGCCTCTGGCGGCTTTTCCTCCCGCCGCGTTCTCGTCGTCGACGACAACCGGGACGCCGCAGACAGCCTCGGCGTCCTCCTCACTTTGCTCGGCGTCGAGACGCGAACGGCCCATGACGGAACCGCGGCGCTCGAGGCGCTCGACGAGTTCGAGCCCTCCGTCGTCCTGCTCGACCTCGCCATGCCGGTCATGGACGGCTATGAGGTCGCCCAGCGCATGCGGCAGCACCCGCACGGCCGGCACGTCACGCTGGTCGCGGTCACCGGCTGGAGCCTCGACCGCGACCGCCTGCGTTCCGCGGCGTACGGCTTCGACCGTCACCTGGTGAAGCCGGTCGACCTCGACGTGCTTCGCAAGCTCCTCGCCGACCTGCCGCCGGCCCCCGGGATGGCGCGTCGCGCCTGATACGCTTGCGGCATGAAGCACCGCATCGTCCCGTTGGCCACGCTGCTCGCCTGGCCGGCTGTTTGCCGGGCGTCGGACGCGACCGGGCTATTCGTCATTCTGTTCGGGGTCCCTTCGCTCCTGCTCTCGGTCGTATTCGCGGCAGTTGCGCTCAAGGCGCCGAAGTTCGGCGCCTCGCTCTGCGGCTTGCTCCTCATCACCGAGGTGCCTCTCGTCTTCTGGGCCGGGCGCGCCGGCTACATGGACGGCGCGGGTATCTGGCTGATGCTCTCGCTCGGCATCCTCGTGATCGGCCTCTTCGTGGCGCTTGCGAGGATCATCTGGCCGCCGCGAGTGGCCGCTCAGAAGGGCGGGAATTCCTGATGGACCTCAAGTTGCTCACGACCGTATTCGCATCGGTCTTCGTCGCCGAGCTCGGCGACAAGACGCAGCTCGCAACGATGCTCTTCTCAGCCGAGGCTGCAGGCAGCCGGACGACGGTGTTCCTCGCGGCGTCGGCGGCGCTCGTCTTTGCGACGGCGATCGGCGTGCTCGCGGGCGGCTTCATTGCGCAACACGTTGCCCCGTCGACGCTCAAGGTCATTGCCGGGGCAGGATTCATCGCAATCGGCGTCTGGACCCTGCTCCGCGCATGAAGTCACAAGCGGAAAAGGCGGAGGCCTTCCGGGCGCTGCATGCGAGGAAGCGCGCCTTCATCATCCCGAACCCCTGGGACGTCGGCACAGCGCGCATGCTCGCGAAGCTCGGCTTCGAGGCGCTCGCGACGACGAGCGCCGGGTTCGCCTTTTCCTCCGGCGTGCTCGACAACCAGGTCGGGCGCGAGGCGATGCTGGCCCACGTCGCGGAGATCGCGGCGGCGACGGACCTGCCCGTCAGCGCCGACCTCGAGAACGGCTTCGGCGACGAACCGAAGACCGTCGCCGAGACGATCCGCCTTGCCGCGGCGACCGGCATCGCCGGCGGCTCGATCGAGGACTCCATCGACCGGCCGGGCGAGAAGGTCTACGAGCTCGCGCATGCGGCGGACCGCATTCGTGCGGCAGTCGAGGCGAAGCGCGCGCTGCCATTCCCGTTCACGCTGACCGCGCGCGCGGAAAACTTCCTCGTCGGCATTCCGGACCTCAAGGACACGATCAGGCGCCTGCAGGCTTATCAGGAGGCCGGCGCCGACGTGCTGTACGCGCCCTGCATCACGACGCGCGAGGAGATCGCGGCGATCGTGACGTCGGTGGACCGGCCCGTGAACTTCCTGATGGGCACGCAGCCGCAGCGCTTCACGCTCGATGAACTTTCCAGGCTCGGCGTGCGCCGCGTGAGCGTCGGCAGCGCGCTCGCCGCCGCTGCGCTCGGCGCGTTCCTGCGCGGCGCACGCGAGATGCGCGAGACCGGCACCTTCACCTACACGCAGGAAGCCGCCGGATTCTCCGAGATCGGCAAACTGCTCAGCTAAACGCGGGAGAACTTCGATGTGCGACGATGCTGCATTTGACGACATGGTCGAGTACACCCTGCGCAACAAGGGACTCTCCCGCAGGGAGCTCGGTACGCTGGCGCTCGGGAGCAGCCTCGCTTTCGCGCTGCCGCGCGTGGCCAACGCCGTGGACACTTCTGAATCGGAGGTCGAGATCAAGACGCCGGACGGCACGGCGGACGCGTATTTCGTCCATCCCGCGTCGGGCAAGCACCCGGGCGTGCTCGTGTGGCCGGACATCTTCGGCCTTCGGCCTGCATTCCGGCAGATGGGCAAGCGGCTCGCAGAGTCCGGCTACTCGGTGCTGGTCGTGAATCCTTTCTACCGGACCAGGAAGGCGCCGACGGCGCCGGAGAAGCCGGACTTCGACGACCCGGCAACGCGCGAGATGCTGATGGGCCTCAAGGCGACGCTCAATGCGACCACGGCGCAGACGGATGCAAAGGCGTTCGTCCCCTGGCTCGACAAGCAGGCCTCGGTGGACACGAAGCGCAAGGCTGGCACCACTGGCTACTGCATGAGCGGCCCGATTGCCTTCCAGACGGCAGCGAC
>Ga0111538_10001384_pt1 | contig 33962 bp, 34 predicted proteins | sample SoiMethybrSBSTD1_FD_79669 | JGI IMG/M metagenome (GOLD analysis project Ga0111538, IMG submission 79669) | Bulk soil microbial communities from a Populus tree surrounding site in Tennessee, USA - Soil MetaG P. TD hybrid SBSTD1 (version 2)... | ecosystem: Environmental > Terrestrial > Soil >...
CGGGCGCCGTGCACCCGGACGAAGTAGCTGCCGGCCGCGACGGGCTCGGCAACGAGCGCGGGTTCGGCCAGCCCCGCCCAGGCCGCAGCGTCCCGGAGCACCTGGCACCGGCGGGCACCCCACGCGGCGGGATGGGTGAGCACCACGTCCGGCCGGGCGGCAAGGACGCGATCGGCCTCCTCGGCGACCCGCCGCAGCACCGCGCCGACGAGGTCGCGCACCGGAACCTCGTACTCTCCCAGGAGCACGGTGCCGTCGTCGATGCGTCGCTTCGGGTTCGGATCGAAGAACTCCGGCCGGACGCGGGCCGAGTGCAGCGCCTCGGTCCCGGCGGTCAGGGAGCCGTGCTCGTCGAGGACGACGGCCGAGGGCAGCAGCGGCGCTCCGTCGAAGAGCAGCGGGCGGACGCGACCGTCCGGCCACCGCGCGACGGCGACGGTGTTCGACGTTCCGAAGTCGATGCCGAGCCGCAGCCCGCCCGCGTCCACGGCCTCACCCTAGGGCGGCCCGGACCTGCGTGCGTAGCGGTTGACCGACCACGACCGGGTGACCGTTCAGCCTGCGCGGAGAGGAGGAGGGTCGAACTCCTACGGGTTGCCCCCAACGGTTTTCGAGACCGCGGCCGTCGCCATCTGTCGGCTGGCCTCTCCGGACGTGCCCGTGCAGGGAGTCGAACCCCGATCCCAGGTTTCGTAGACCTGTGTCTTGTCCCTTGGACCACACGGGCATTGCTGTGCACCACAAAACGAAAGCCGCCCTACCCGGAGCCCGGATGGACGGCGTGAGCGCGATTCCCGCACGCTTACGAACGCCACCGGCCGGTGCGCGACGCAGACGAGGATCGGCGGAACATCGTTGACTCCCAAGGTGGTTGAAGCACTGTGTCCATAACGGTACGGGTCACGCCGGGCGCGCCACAACCTCTTTTCGTGCCACCGGCGACGCACCGTCCACAGTGGACTCGACGGCCAGCAGGCGCAGCGCGTTCGCCCACAGCCTGTCGAGCACGATCGGATCGTTGGCCACCTTCGCGAACAGCACCATTCCCTCCAGTTGGGCGAGCAGCGCCAGCGCCGTGCCGGTGTCCGCCCGTCGCGGATCGAGGGTGCCCTCGGCGGCGGCCGCATCGAGGATTCCCCGCACCAGCTCGACCTGCTCGGTGAACACCCCGTCCAGGTGGGCCCGTACCACCTGGTCGTGCGAGCTCATCTCCAGGGCCAGGTTGCCCAGCAGGCAGCCGCGCAGGACACCACGCTCGCGCTTGTCGGCGGTCTGCGCGTCGACGTTGGCGGCAAAGACGGCCCGCAACCGGTCCAGCGGCGCGCGCCGTTCGTCGCCCAGCAGTTCGGCCCAGCAGGCCCGCTGGCCGGCCCAGTAGGCGTCGATCGCGGCAACGGCCAGCGCCTGCTTCGACGGGAAGAAGTGGTAGAAGCTGCCCTTCTGGACGCCGGCCCGGGCGCAGATCTCGGCGACGCCGACGGCCGCGTACCCGCGCTCGAAGATGAGTTCGCCGGCCGAGTCGACGAGGCTCTGCCGGGCCGCGCTGCTCCGTCCCATAGCAGCCGACTATACGACCGGTCAACTAAATCGGCGACAGGGCCGCCCGAGACAAACCTCACCGGCGTTTAGTTGACCGGTCGTCTAGTGTCCCTGCCATGACGAGAATCGCCATTGCCTTCCACAGCGGCTTCGGCCACACCGCCCGCCAGGCCCGGGCCGTCGCCGCCGGCGCGAACAGCGTTCCCGACGCGCGCGCCGCCCTGCACGACGTCGGCGCCCTCGACGCCGACCTCTGGACGGCGCTTGCCGCCGCCGACGCGATCATCTTCGGCGCACCGACCTACATGGGCGGCCCGTCGGCCGCCTTCCAGACGTTCGCGGAGGCCAGCGCCGCGGTCTGGGCCGAGCAGGGCTGGCAGGGCAAGGTGGCCGCGGGGTTCACCAACTCCGCCGGCGTCAACGGCGACAAGCTGAACACGCTGACGTCGATGGCCGTCCTCGCCGCACAGCACGGCATGCACTGGGTGAACCTCGGCCTGCCGCCCGGCTGGCTCTACACCTCCACGGGCAGCCCGGAGGACCTCAACCGGCTCGGCGGCTTCCTCGGCGCGATGGCGCAGTCGCCGTCGGATCTCGGTCCCGACGCGGCGCCGCCGCGTGCCGACCTACGCACCGCCGAACACCTCGGCCGCCGGGTGGCATTGACCACCGCCCACCTCGTCGGGGGTCGGCGGCTGCTCGACGGTGACAGGATCGCGGTATGAACCCGACCCGGCTGACCGAGCTTCTCGGCCTCGTGCACCCGATCGTCCAGGGACCGTTCGGGGGCGGGCTGTCGTCCGTGGCGCTGGCCGCCGCGGTGTCCAACGGGGGCGGCCTCGGCTCCTTCGGCGCGCACAACGTCCCCCCGGCGGACATGAAGAAACTCGTCGACGACCTGCGCAAGGAGACCGGCCGCCCGTTCGCCGTCAACCTGTGGGTGCCGCAGGCCGCGGAGGCGGACGTGCCGCACGAGGGGCCGGCCCTCGACCCGCACATCGAGCGGCTGCGCCCGTACTACGACGAGATGGGCGCGGCGCCGCCGGCCACCCCGTTGACCTATCCCGCCTTCGGCGAGCAGGTCGACGCGGCGATCGCCGCCCGGCCGCCGGTGCTGAGCTTCGTGATGGGCATCCCGCCCGCCGACGTGCTGCGCCGCGCCGCCGAGGCCGGCATCCGCACGATCGCGACGGCGACGACTGTCGACGAGGCGGTGGCGATCGAGGCTGCCGGGCTCGACGCCGTGGTGGCGTCCGGGAGCGACGCCGGCGGCCACCGGGGCGCGTTCCTGCGCCCGGTCGAGGAGTCGCTCGTCGGCACGTTCTCGCTGATCCCGCAGGTCGCCGACGCCGTCGCGATCCCGGTGATCGCGGCCGGCGGCATCGCCGACGGCCGGGGCGTCGCCGCCGCGCTGACGCTCGGCGCGTCCGGCGTGCAGATCGGCACCGGCTTCCTGGCGACCGCCGAATCCAACGCCAGCGCGCCGCACCGCGCGGCGCTGGCCTCCCCCGGCGCCCGGGTGACGGTGCTGACCCGGCTGTTCTCCGGCCGGCACGGCCGCTCGATCGCGAACGGGTTCACCCGGGAGATGGCCTCGGCCGAGGCCGAGGTGCCGGCCTACCCGCTGCAGAACGCGCTGATGCTGCCGATCCGGCGGGCCGCGGCCGCGAGCGGGAACCCCGACCGGCTCAACCTCTGGTCGGGGCAGGCAGCGGCGCTGACCCGCCCGCGCGCCGCCGCCGAGTACCTGGAGACGCTTGTCCGCGAGGCCGGGGAAGCGCTGGCGCGCCGCGACGGTTGAGGGATTTTGTGACGTCCGTACCGCTGTCCGTCCTGGATCTCGCCCCCGTCGCCGAGGGCACCGACAACGCCACCGCGCTCGCCCAGACGACCGCGCTGGCCCGCCGCACGGAGGAGCTCGGCTACCACCGGTTCTGGGTGGCCGAGCACCACAACATGCCGGGCATCGCGAGCTCCGCGCCGGCCGTGCTGATCGCGCACCTCGCGGCCGCGACCAGCACGATCCGACTGGGGTCCGGCGGCGTCATGCTGCCCAACCACGCGCCGCTCGTGGTGGCCGAGCAGTTCGGGACGCTCGTCGCGCTGCACCCCGGCCGGATCGACCTCGGCATCGGGCGGGCGCCGGGCACCGACCAGATCACCGCGCTCGCGCTGCGACGCAGTGTCGACGCGCTGTCGGCCGAGGACTTCCCGCAGGAGCTGGCCCGGCTGATCGGCTACTTCGAGCCCGGGTCGGGAACACCCCGGGTGGTTGCCGTGCCGGGCCGCGGCGACGCGCCCGCGATCTGGCTGCTCGGCTCCAGCGACTTCAGCGCGCGCCTGGCCGGCATCCTCGGCCTGCCGTTCTCCTTCGCGCACCACTTCAGCGCCGCCAACACCGACCTCGCACTCGACCTCTACCGCAGCGAGTTCCGCCCGTCGCGCTGGCTCGCCGAGCCGTACGCGATGGTGGCCGTCAACGCCGTCTGCGCCGAGACCGACGAGCGCGCCGAGTGGCTGGCGGGCCCGTCGGGTCTGGCGTTCCTGCGGCTGCGGCAGGGCCGCCCCGGGCGGCTGCCCACCCCCGAGCAGGCCGCCGAGTACCCGTATTCGCCGGTCGAGCGCGAGTTCGTGCTGGCCCGCCGGGAGGGGCAGGCGCTCGGTTCGCCGCAGACCGTGGCCGCGCAGCTGACGGCGCTGTTGAAGCGCACGATGGCCGACGAGCTGATGCTCACCACCATGGTCTACGACATCGAGGCGCGGATCAGGTCGTACGAGCTCATCGCGGAGAGGGTCCGGCCCAAACTGCCGTCTAGTCCGGTCTAGACCGCGCGCCTTCCATCGAATAGCGTGTATCGCGCGACCCCGCCCGGTCGCACCTTTCGCACCCGCCATCGGCCCCCGCGCGGCCCGCCCGGGAGCGGGTGGCGGCTGCCCACCCCCAATCGGGAGGCCGTGATGACCCCTGCCCTCCGGCGTCGGCTGCTCGCCGGCGTCGCCGTCCCGCTCATCGGCATCGTCGGCGCGCTCGTCGCCGGCACGCCCGCGTACGCCGCCGGTCCCACCGCCACCGTCGTGAAGGTGTCCGAGTGGTCCACCGGCTTCGAGGCCCGCGGCACGATCACCAACGGCGGCACGACACCGCTGGGCGGCTGGACCGTCGCGATAGACCTGCCGGCCGGCACCAGCGTCAGCAGCTACTGGGACGCCCGGATGACCTCGTCCGGCGGCCGCTACACGTTCACCAACCCGACCTGGGCCGGGCCGATCCCGCCCGGCGGCACCGCGAGCTTCGGATTCATCGGCGCGGGCTCGGGCAGCCCGGCCAACTGCACGCTCAACGGCGCGCCGTGCGGCGGCGGGTCGGGTCCCGGGCCGGGTGCGCCCGGCACGCCCGGAAACCCGTCGGTCACCGGCACCACGGCGTCGTCGATCTCGCTTTCGTGGGGAGCGAGCAGCGGCACCGTCACCGGGTACCGGGTGTACGAGGGCACCACCGTGCGCGCGACCGTCACCGGCACCTCGGCGACGATCGCGGGGCTCGGCTCGTGCCAGTCGCACACGTACACCGTCGCGGCGTACAACGGCAACGGCGAGTCCGGCCGCAGCGGGTCGGCGACCGGGTCCACCACCGGCTGCCCGCAGCCGGGCAACGGGCGCGGCGCGCCGTACCTGTACCTCGGGTGGGGCAATCCGCAGAACCCGGCCTCGGTCATGAGCGCCACCGGCGTGCGCTGGTTCACGATGGCGTTCGTCCTCTCCGGCGGCGGCTGCTCGCCGGCGTGGGACAGCACCCGGCCGCTCACCGGCGGTGCCGACGCCACGGCGATCGCGCAGATCCGCGCGGCCGGCGGCGACGTCGTCCCGTCCTTCGGTGGCTGGCAGGGCAACAAGCTCGGGCCGAACTGCGGCACCCCGGAGGCGCTGGCCGGCGCCTACCAGCAGGTGATCAACGCCTACGGGCTGCGCGCCATCGACATCGACATCGAGAACACCGACGAGTTCGAGTCGGAGGTCGTGCAGGACCGGATCCTGACGGCGCTGCGCATCGTCAAGCAGAACAACCCGGGTCTCCAGACGATCGTCACGTTCGGCACGACGACCACGGGCCCGAACTACTGGGGCAACCGGCTCATCACCCGGGCGGCGGCGCTGTCGGCGAATGTCGACGTGTTCACGATCATGCCGTTCGACTTCGGCGGCGGCGCGAACATGTACACCAGCACGGTCAGCGCGGCGGAGGGCCTGAAGAACGCGCTCAAGTCGGCGTTCGGCTGGTCCGACGCGACGGCGTACGCGCACATGGGCATCTCGGGCATGAACGGCCTGTCCGACCAGCAGGAGCTCACCAGCCCGGCGACCTGGACCTCGATCCGGGACTGGGCGAAGTCGCACGGCCTCGCGCGGCTCGCGTTCTGGTCGGTGAACCGCGACCGGCCCTGCCCGGGCGGCGGAGTGGTGTCCAACTGCAGCGGCATCTCCCAGGGTGACCTGGAGTTCACCAGGATCACGGCCGGCTTCTGAGCCGGTCCACGCCGATCGTGGACGCCTGCTGCAGCGGGAGCGGCAGCAGGCGTCCACGATCCCGGCAGAATGGTCCCCGTGGACGTCGAACTGGTCACCGGAGACATCACCGCGGAGCGGGTCGACGCGATCGTCAACGCCGCCAACTCGTCGCTGCTGGGCGGCGGCGGGGTGGACGGGGCGATCCACCGCAAGGGCGGTCCGCAGATCCTGGCCGAGTGCCGCGCCCTGCGAGCCGGCCGCTACGGCGGCGGCCTGCCAGCGGGCGAGGCTGTCGCCACGACGGCCGGTCGGCTCGCGGCCCGGTGGGTGATCCACACCGTCGGGCCCGTGTGGAGCGCCACCGAGGACCGCTCGCCCACCCTGCGCAACTGCTACACCAACTCCCTCGCCGTCGCCGCCGAGCTAGGCGCGCGGACCGTGTCGTTCCCGCTCATCTCGGCGGGAATCTTCCGCTGGCCCAAGGACGACGCGGTGCGCCAGGCGCTCACGGCGCTGCGCGCCGCCCCACAGTCCACTGTGGATACCGTGCGGCTCGTCCTGTTCGACGACGCGACGCTCGACGTCGCACGGCAGGTCTACGGAGAACCGTAGGCACGCTCCGACGCGGAGTTGATCTCCTGGGTGGGCGGATATGTAGATCATTCCGGCGTGATGATCTACATACGTGCCCACTCAGGAGATCAACTTGCCTCAGGACGGCGCCGCCGCGGACGGCGCCGGATCCGCGGACGGCGCCGGATCCGCGGACGGCGCCGGATCCGCGGACGGCGCCGGGCCGGGGCGCAGCACGGTATACGCGACGGCGAACGCGGCGAGCAGCAGTCCGGCGCCGACGGCGAACGCCATCCGGTAGCCGCCGGTCAACGCCGCGGCCTCGCCGGCGCCCCCGGCGCGGAGGCCGTCGGTGCGGGCCGCCGCGACCGTGGACAGCACCGCGACGCCGAGCGCCATGCCGACCTGCTGCGTGGTGTTGAACACGCCGGAGACCAGGCCGGCGTCGTCCGGGCGCGCACCGGACATGCCGAGCCCGGTCAGCGCGGGCAGCGCCAGGCCGAAGCCGGCGGTCAGCAGCATGATCGGCAGCAGGTCGACGGCGTACCCGGCGTGCACCGGCAGCCGGGTCAGCGCCAGGAACAGCAGCGTCAGCAGCGCGAGGCCGGCGAGCAGCACCCGCCGCTCACCGAAGCGGGCGATCAGCCGCGCCGACACGCCGAGCGAGACGGCGCCGATCACCAGCGCGGCCGGCAGCATCGCGACGCCGGCGCCCGTCGCGCCGTACCCCTGCACCTTCTGCAGGTACAGGGTGACCAGGACCTGGAACGAGAAGCACGCGGCGATCATCAGCACCTGCACCACGTTCGCGCCGACGACCCGGCGGGAGCGGACCACGCGCGGGGGCACAAGCGGGACGGCCACCGTCGCCTGCCGGACGACGAATCCGGCCAACAGGACCACGGCGGCGATCGCCGCAGCCGCCGTCGATGCGGTGCTCCGCTCCCCCAGCACGGCCACGATCCCGGCCACCATGCCGCTGGTGGCGAGCAGCGCGCCGAGCCAGTCCGCGCGGCCGTGCAGGCCGGCGCCGCGCTCCCGCGGCAGCGCCCGCACCGCGAGGGCGAGCACGGCCAGCCCGATCGGCAGGTTGATGAGGAAGATCCAGTGCCAGCCCAGTGCGTCGGTCAGTAGCCCGCCGAGCACCTGGCCGATCGAGGCGCCGGCCGCGCCCGTGAAGCTGAACACCGCGATCGCCCGCGCCCGCTCGGCCGGTTCGGTGAACAGCGTCACCAGGATGCCCAGGCTGACCGCGACGGACATCGCGCTGCCGATGCCCTGCAGGAACCGGGCGACGATGAGCATGGGCGCCGAACCGGCGGCGCCGGCGAGCACCGAGGCCGCCGTGAACACGGCGACGCCGGCGACGAACATGCGGGACCGCCCGACGAGGTCGCCGAGCCGGCCGCTCAGCAGGAGCAGGCTGCCGAACGCGACCAGGTAGGCGTTGATCACCCAGCTCAGGCCGGCGTCGGAGAAACCGAGGTCGGCCTGGATGGCCGGCATCGCGACGGTGACGATGCTCCCGTCCAGGATGGTCATCAGCGTGGCCGAGGCGACGACGCCCAGCGCGAGCCGCCGCATGGAAGTGGTCATGAGAGGAACGCTAGCAGATAGTTCTGTTGTAGACGATCTGGTACGGACCTAGTTCGTCGGCTGGCGCACCCGCCGCACCGTCGGCTGATCGGCCGGCGCCGTCCCGAACCCGTCGGTGAGCATCCGGTTCATGGCGCGCACCAGCACCGCCCGATCGCGCTCGGACAGCACGCCGAGCGCCTCCCGGTGCACCCGGTCGACGATCTGCTGGCTGCGCCGGGCGACCTTGGCACCCTCGTCGGTGACCGCGATGATCCGGGCCCGCCGGTCGGTGCTCGACGGGCGCCGCACGGCAAGGCCGGCCGTCTCCAGCGCGTCGACGGTGACCACCATCGACGTCTTGTCGATGTCACCGAGCTCGGCCAGCTGGATCTGGGTGCGCTCGCCTTCCAGCGCGTGCACGAGCACGCAGTGCATCCGCGCCGTCAGCCCGATCTCGGCGAGCGCGGCGGCCATCCGGGTGCGCAGCAGGTGGCCGGCGCGGTCCAGTAGGTACGACAGGTCGGGCTCGGCTCGGTGGGGCGCCATGGCGGTCACGACGCGTCCCCGCTCCGCGGTGTCGCGCCCTGACCGGGCGGACTGAGCTTGATGATGCCCTCGCTTCGCTCGGTCATACAGCCATCATACCGTCGCGGATGGTTTGGAACGGGATGATACGGGTCGGGACCGGTCGTGGCCGGTCCCGACAATCACTATGCGACGCCGTGCGGGTTGTCGATGACGACGCGCCACCGGCCGTCGGCGGCTCGGCGCAACACGTCGGTGGCCGTTCCGTGCAGGTCGACAGGGAACCCGTGCGCGGTGTCGCCGCGCACCGACCAGTCGACGATCAGCAGGGCGATGTCGCCGGCCGTGTAGACCCGCCGGGCCTCCGCCCGCATCGGCAGGCCGAACCCGAGCAGGTGGCGGTTCGCGGCGATCCGGTCGGCGCCGGTCACCGGGGTGCCGGGCTGCGGGACGAGCACCGCGCCGGGCTCGTAGTGGTGGTCGAGGAGGCTCCCGGACCGCCGCGCGAACGTCGCGAGGTAGGCCGCCACATGATCGGCCGGGTCGTCGGGGAGGTGCACGCTGGAGTGGGCATCAGTCATGCCCATCCAGTAAAACATCGACGGATGTCGCGGACGCACCCGGGGTCTCAGACGCGCGCGGGTTCGGCCGCGTCCTCCGCGGACAGCGGGGTCGCCAGTTCCTCCAGGCCCTTGCGTTCGGCCCGGATGCCGAGCCATGCCTCGACGAGGCCGGCCGCGATCATCACGCTCGCGCCGATGACGAACGCCAGGCGAAGAACAGCACCACGCACCAGCAGGCCGTCATCGTCACCGCGGTCAGCACTCCGGCGCTGAACAGCCACGCGGTACCCAGCAGCAGCACCCCGGAGATGACGTAGGTGAAGGTGATCATCGACATACCCGGGTAAGGGGTGGGCTACACGCGAACTCCACAGTGGATGGCACACCCGAGGCCGAAGCCGGATTCGAACCGGCGTGTACCGCTTTGCAGGCGGTCCCCTGGAACCACTCGGGCATCCGGCCGTGCTGATGAGGCGCAGCGCGCGCCACCGTGCGGGTGGAGAGATTCGAACTCCCTTGCGTGAGCAGCCGGGTTACAGCCGGCCCCGACTCTCCAACGTCGGCGCACCCGCGGGGTACCCGCACCAGGGATCGAACCTGGGGCATCCGCCGTGTGACAGCGGCGCTCTTCCGCTGAGCTATGCGGGCGTGTACCTCGAAACGCTCCGGCGCCCGGGCTCGAACCGGGACCTGGACGGTTAACAGCCGTCTGCCCTGCCAGATTGGGCGACACCGGAGTGACCTGCGTACGCAGCGCGGACGGGCCTCGAACCCGCACATGTCCTGGGTGAAAGCCAGGCGACTCTTCCAATTCGTCCACCGCGCCAACTGACGTGCGTGTCCCGAGCTGGGATCGAACCAGCAACCTCCGCCGTGTCGGGGCGGCGCTCTCCCTACTGAGCTACCGGAACGAGGCAGGGGCGAGGACGACCGAACTCCTCCACCCTGCGCGTACGCCGCCGGGGATTCGAACCCCGAACCTACTGAGTAAGAGTCAGCAGCTCTACCGTTGAGCTAGCGACGCGTGAGTCGGCCCAGTGCGGGGTGTGGTCGGGCACTGCCCGCCCACACCGTCGCAGATCGAGCCGGAATCGAACACCGGGTCCCGCCGGAAGGAGTCGAACCTTCTGCCTCCGCGTTATCAGCGCGGCGCCCTTACCACCCGGGCCACGACGGGATGTGTGGCGGAAGCTGTGGGATTCGAACCCACGACAGAGGCGCCAACCCCTGCGACGGTTTAGCAAACCGCTGCCTTAACCACTCGGCCAAACTTCCGTGTGCACCGCCGCCGCGAAGCGACGGCGGGAATCCCCCGACACCGCCGACCGGGCCGACTGGCAACCGGCCGGCGGTGACCGCGCCCCGTACCGGGATTGAACCGGCGACCTCGCGCTCGACAGGCGCTTGCTCTCCCACTGAGCTAACAGGGCAATGAGTGTTCCGATTGCGTACCCAGGGCGCGATTCGAACGCGCAACCTCACCGTTCTGAGCGGTGCGCCTCTGCCAGTTGGGCTACCCGGGCATGGGTCGAGCTGAGCTACGGGCGGAGGATTCGAACCTCCATCGTCTGATCCAGAGTCAGATGTGCTGCCTGGTTGCACCAGCCCGCATCGGATGATCGCGCACCGACATCGACCGCTGCCGGCATGGTTCGCCAGGCGGCGAAGGCCGCCCGGCGAACCTCAGCGCAGGTACATCGCAGCCCAGGTCGGAACCGTCGGTTCGAACCGCAGTGGCATGCGAGCCTCGGACGGAGTCCGGTCACCCTTGCGCTGGTTGCAGCCGCCGCACGCGGCCACCGTGTTCAGCCAGCTGTTGGCGCCACCGCGCGAACGCGGCAGCACGTGGTCGATGGTCGTGGCGGCTCCGCCGCAGTAGGCGCAGCGCCGGCCGTCACGGACCAGCACGCCGGCCCGCGACCACGACGGGCCGCGGCTGTGCCGCCAGCGCGTCACCACGTAGGTCACGAGCCGCACGACCGTCGGCACCGGGTAGACGCCGATGAGCCGGTCCGGGTGCGACTCGTGCACCTCGGCGACCCGCCGGACGAGCATCCGCACCGCGTGCCGGAGACTGACCCGGTGGAGTGGTCCGAGGTCGGCATTGATGACGAGAACGTCCACCGGATCCTCCTCCCTTGTCTCGTACGGCCGGTGCCGGAAAGCCGGAAACGATACTGTGAGCGGCAGCCGGGATTCGAACCCGGGACCTCGACGATGGCGACGTCACGCTCTGCCAGACTGAGCTACAACCGCGTGGACCTGGGCGGATTTGAACCGCCGACCCCCGGTCTGCCGAACCGGTGCGCTACCGCTGCGCCACAAGCCCATTGTTCCCACTGCGTCCGGCCCGGCCCCGTGGACGGGGCCGGACGCAGTTCGCACCGCGCCGCAGCGCGTTGCTTTTCGATGTGCCATCCACTGTGGAGTTGTCAATGACCGATGCTCCGGGATACACCGGAAACACAATGCACGGGCGGCAGGAATCGAACCCACAACGCACGGTTTTGGAGGCCGCTGCTCTACCGAGTTGAGCTACGCCCGTAGGGGATATAGAAAACCGCCCCGATCCCGGATCCGGGAGGGGCGGCGAGGAGGTCGCTGGGATGCGCCTACCTATACCACCGGCCCGGGCCGTGGCTCTTGTTGTCATACGCCAGGCAACCGCTCACGGCGGCGGCCACGGCGACATCACCGCGCGGCGAACGCCGCTGCGGTTCAATCGTGGCCCGCCACAACATGACCGATCTCCTGACTGCCGGGTGTTGGATGTTGACGTTTGGTGCGATGAATACGGTACGGCGAAAACACCACCGCGGGCAACCCTCTTTTCGGGCCGGTGGCACGAATCGGGGATGGCCGATCACCGCCTCACGCCTGGTAGCCGCCGCCGAGGTAGGCGTGCTGAACCCGGTCGTCCAGCGCGAGTTCGGCGGGCGTTCCCGTGGTGACCACCCGGCCGCGGTCCATCACCGCCACCCGGTCGGCCACCCGGAACGCGGCCCTGGCGTTCTGTTCCACCAGCAGGATCCCCAGCCCCTGCTCGGTGCGCAGCCGGCCGAGCGCCGCGAAGATCTCGCCGACCAGCCGCGGCGCCAGGCCGACGCTCGGCTCGTCGAGCACCAGCACCTTGGGCCCGGCCATCAGCCCGCGCCCGATGACGACCATCTGCTGCTCGCCGCCGGACAGCGTGCCGGCGGCCTGCCCGAGCCGCGATGTCAGGCGTGGGAACAGGTCCAGCACGCTCGCCCGGGTCGCGGCGAGGCCGGCCCGCGCCGAGCGCCGGGTCCAGCCGCCGAGCGCCAGGTTGTCGGCGACGGTGAGCGAGGGGAACACGAGGCGGTTCTCCGGCACGTGCGCGAGCCCCGCCGCGGCGATGCGCTCGGCCGGCTGCCCGGTGACGTCGCGGCCGTCCACCCGCACGGTACCGGCCGTCGGCCGGATCAGCCCGGACGCCGCGCGCAGCAGCGTCGTCTTGCCCGCGCCGTTCGCGCCGATCACCGCGACCAGTTCCCCGGCCGCGACGCCGAGGTCGATCCCGTGCAGCACGGGAAGCGTGTCGTAGCCGGCCGACAGGCCCGCGACGTCGAGCATCAGCCACCGTCCAGTTCCCGCACGGCCGCCCGGACCACCGGGTCGTCAGCGGTCTCGTCGACCTCGTCGTCCTCGTCGAGGCCGAGATAGGCGGCCACGACGGCCGGATCGTGGCGGACCTCGTCGGGCCGGCCGAGCGCGATCAGCACGCCGTCGTCGAGCACCGCGACCCGGTCGGCCAGCGCCAGCACCGCCTCGACGTCGTGCTCCACGAGGACGATCGCCATTCCGCCGGCGCGCAAGCGGCGCAGCAACCGGGCGAGGTCGGCGCGCTCCCCGCCGGACAGCCCGGCCATCGGCTCGTCCAGCAGGAGAAGGTCCGGTTCGAGGGCGAGCGCGCGGGCGATCTCCACCAGCCGCTGACGTCCGAACGACAGGTCGGCGGCGGGCCGGTCGGCCGCGTCGGCGATCCCGACCAGCGCGAGAATCTCGTCGACCGAACGCGCGATCGCGCGCTCCTCGGCGCGGGCCGGCAGCACGAGCGCCGCCCGCAGCAAGCCGGCCCGCCCGCGCAGGTGCCGCCCGACGGCGACGTTGCCGCGTACCGTCGTCGACCCGAAGATCTGCAGGTTCTGGAACGTCCGGGTGGCCCGCGCGCGGGCGGACACGTGCGGCTTGCGGCCGTCGATCCGGGTGCCGCGCAGGCGCACCGAACCACCCGACGGGGCGAGCACGCCGCTGACGATGTTGAAGCACGTCGTCTTGCCGGCGCCGTTCGGGCCGATGAGGCCGAAGATCTCGCCGGCGCGCACGTCGAAGGAGACGCCGTCGAGGGCGGTGACGCCGCCGAAGTGGCGCACCAGACCCTCCACCGACAGCAGCGTCGTACCGGGCGCGGGCCGGTCGGGGCGTGACAGCACCGGCGTCTCGTCCGTGGTGTCCACAGTGGACCCGCTCGGCGCGGCCGGCGTCGCGGACCGCCGCCGCAGCCGTGTCACGGCCCGCCGCCACAGGTCGTACAGACCGCCCGGCACGAACAGGACCACCGCCGTCAGCGCCACCCCGAATCCGATGAGCTGCACCTCGCCCGACGCGTGCGGGATCAGCCGCGGGATCACGTCGCGCAGTCCCTCGTCGAGGAACTCCACCGCGACCGCACCGATCACCGCGCCCCAGACGCTGCCCAGGCCGCCCAGGACCGCCATCAGCAGGAACTCCACGGACAGCGGGAAGTTCGCCGCGTTCGGGTTCACCACGCCGATCCAGTGCACGTACGCCACGCCGGCGAGGCCGCCGTAGCCCGCCGAGAGCACGAACACCTGCAACCGCAGGCGGAACGTGTCGGCACCGAGGCACTCGGCCGCCACCTCGGAGTCGTTGATGGCGCCCAGCGCGCGGCCGATCCGCCCGGCGACGACGTTGCGGGCGAACAGCACCGCGAGGAACATCACCGGCGCGAGGAGCCAGAAGAACTCGGCCGCGCTGTCGTAGCGGCGGCCGCCGAACTCGGGCTTCGCGATCCCGTAGATGCCCGACGTGGCACCCAGGTAGTCCGACTCGGTGGCCGCGACGGTGACGATGATGCCCAGGCCCAGCGTGGCCAGGGCGAGGTAGTGACCCCGCAGCCGCAGCAGCGGCAGACCCACCAGCAGGGCCGCCAGCATCGCGAACGCGACGGCGGCCACGGCCGCGACCGGCAACGCGACGCCGTACCGGGTGACCAGCATGCCCTGCGTGTAGGCGCCGATCGCGAAGAACGCGGCCTGGCCGAGGTTGACCTGCCCGGCGAGGCCCATCAGCAGCGAGAGCCCCAGCGCGGCGATGCCGTAGATGAGCGCGTACACACCGATGTCCACGATGGACTCCGGCGCCACCAACGGGAAAGCGGTCAGCAGCACGGCGAACACGGCGAAGCCGATCCACTCGCGACCGCGCGCCATCAGACCCTCGCCGCGACCTGGCGGCGCAGCACCCCGTCCGGGCGCGCGACGAGGACCACGATGAGCACCACGAAGGCGACAGCGTCGCGCAGCCCCGTGTCGATGTAGCCGGCGACGAGCGACTCGACCACACCGAGCACCAGGCCGCCCATGAAGGCGCCGCGGATCGACGTGAGGCCGCCCAGCGTGGCCGCGACGAATCCCTTGAGGCCCAGCGCCAGCCCGGAGTCCCAGGCGCTGAAGTACACCGGGCTGGCGAGCACGCCGGCGATCCCGCCGAGCAGGCCGGCGATTCCGAAGGACACCAGCGACGCCCGCGCCACCGAGATGCCGGCCAGCCGGGCGGCAACCGGTTGCTCGGCGCAGGCGCGCAGCGCCTTGCCGGCCAGCGTCCGCTCGTAGAACCAGCTGACCGCGACGGCGACCACCACGCTCACCCCGAGGATCCACAGGTACTGCGACCGCACCGCGACCCCGGCCGCCGTGAAGTCGTTGCCCGGCAACGGGTCCAGGCCGCGCCCCTCGGGCCCCCAGATCAGGAGCATCGTCGCCTTGAGCGCGGTGGACACGCCGAGCGTCAGGATGATCGACAGCAGCGTGGTCATGCGGCGGACGGGCGCGATGATGAGCCGCTGGATGGCCAGCGCGAGGACCACCACCGTCACGATGCCGAGCAGCGCGGCCAGCGGCAGCGGGAACCCGTTGCCGCTCGCGCTGATCGCCACCAGCCCGGCCAGCGCGGCGAACTCGCCCTGGGTGAGGTTCAGCACGCCGCTGACCGCGTAGATCGCGGCGAACCCCATCGCGACGAGCGCGTACACCCCGCCGACCGACAACCCGGCCAGCAGCAGCTGCCCGAGGTCTGTCATGCCGGGGCGAGCTGCCACTTGCTGCCGGACACCGTGACCAGCACCAGTGCCTCCTTGCCCAGGCCGGAGTGGTCCTGCGGGGTCATCGTGAACACGCCGGTGATGCCGACGAAGCCCTTCACCTGCTCCAGGTGGTCGCGCACCTTCTGCTTGTCGGTGCCGACCGCCTTGAACGCGTCGACGGCCAGCTGGAACGCGTCCCACGCGTGGCCGGCGAACGTCGAGGGCGTCTCGTTGTAGGCCGCCTTGTAGTTGTTGACGAACGTCGTCAGCACGGACTTCTGCGGGTCGTTCGCCGGTAGCTGATCGGCGACGACGAGCCGGCCGACCGGCGCGATCAGCCCGTCGGCGGCCGGACCGGCCGTGTCGAGGAAGACCTGGTTGCCGATGCCGTGGCTCTGCATGACGGGTGCGGTGATGCCCAGCTGCTTGTACGTCTTCTGAGCCAGCGCCGCGGCCGGCGGGATGCCCCAGATCAGGTTCGCGTCGGCCTTGGCGTTGCGCAGGTTCACCATCTGGGCGGTGAACTCGGTCGCGTCGGGCGCGAACTTCTCGGTGGCGACCACCGAGATGCCGTCGGCCTTGCCGAGGCTGTTCAGCGTTTCCGCGACACCCTCGCCGAACGCCGACGAGTCGCGCGCCAGCCCGATCGTCTTCCAGCCCTTCGACTTTGCGTAGTCGACGACGTTGGCCAGCACCGCCGAGTCGTTCTGGGCCGTCTTGAACACCCACTTGGCGCCGTCGACGACCTTCACGTTGGCGGCCATCGACAGCATCGGCAACTCGTTGGTCTCGGCGATGGCCCGCATCGCGAGGCTCGTGCCGGTGCGGCTGGCACCGATCACCAGGTCGACCTTCTTGGACACCATCTGGTTCATCGCCTTGGCCGCACCGTCCTCTGTGGACTGATTGTCCTCGACGGTCAGCTCGAGCTTCCGGCCGTTGATGCCGCCGGCGTCGTTGAGCTTCTTCGTGAGCAGTTCGAGCGTCTTGCGCTCCGGCACGCCGAGGCTCGCGCCGGCGCCGGTGATGTCGAGGATCGCGCCGACCGCGATCGGGCCGCTCTCGTCGGTGCCGCCCCCGGTGTCCTTCTCGGCGCATCCCGCCGTGGCGACGAGCAGTGCGGCGACGGCCGCTGCGGCGCCCAATGCACGGATTCCCGCCATAGCCTGGCCTCCGATCCGATCCAATTATTCGAATACGCAGCTTAATCGATATTCGAACAATCGCTCGTTGCGAAAGGGCGCACGGCGGTGAGGCCGCTCTCCAGCCAGCGGGTCCAGGAGTCGCGGAACATCGGCTCGGCCCGGTGCTCCACCGCCCACATCGTGAGCTGCATGTTGCGCAGCGCGATGAACGTGTCGATGAGCCCCTCGTGCCGGGCCGACAGCGGCCGCACGGTGCGGTAGCCGGCGAGCATCGCGGCCCGCAGCGCCGGGTACCGCGAGCGACCGGACAGTTCGCTCAGCGTCACCGCGAGGTCGTAGACGAACGGGCCGTAGCCGCAGTCGTCGAAGTCGATGGCCCGCACCCGGCCGCGGTGGAACAGGTAGTTCTCCTGGTGCAGGTCGGCGTGGATCAGCCCGTAGACCTCCGGTTCGCGGCCGATCTCGTCGCGCGCCGCCCGGGCCCTGTGGATCACCGTGCGCACCAGGTCGCCACCGCCGGCGGTCCACACCGCGTCGACGAGGGCGCCGGCATGCTCGGCCACCTCGGGCGCGAGGCCGTCCGGGCCGGTGCGGCCGAACGCCGTCACGTGGTCGACGCCGCCGCGCCGGAAGCCCGCCGGCGGCACGAACCCGGCGCCGTGCGCGTGCAGGCGCGCGGTGAACGCGCCGACGCGGGCCAGGTGCCCCTCGGTCAGCTGTTCGTCGACGAAGCGGCCCTGCACCCACCGGTAGAGCACGCACGAACGCGGCTCGGGTACGCCGTCGCCGGCGACCACCGTCTGCAGGTCCCCGTCGCGGGTCGGTACCGGCTCGGGAACGCCCATGTCGGTGTCCCGGCGCAGCGCCGCGAGCCAGGCCATCTCGGAGCGCACCATGTCGGCGTCCGGGCCGTCACGCCGCTGCACCCGCAGTACGAACCGGTCTCCCCCGGCCGCGTCGATCCGGAACGTGGTGTTGAAGCCGCGCCGCATCGGCACGATCCGCACCGGCTCGACGTCGTACGCGGCGAGCGCCGCCATCGCGAGCCGGGCCAGCCGCCGGGTCCGACCGGCGCGGGCAAGGTCGTCGAAGCGCCGCTCGCGAGGTGCCACCGGCGCAGCATACGCTTCGCTCCCGACGGCCCGACAACTGTCCGAAGTGGACGGTTGCGTGCTGCGTTCGACCGCGCGGGGGTACGGTCGACGAATGGCGATCATCAACGGGGGCGTCGAGGCCCTCGCGGGGCGGGTCGAGGGACGGGTGCTCCGCCGCGGTGACGAGGATTTCGCCGCCGAGGTGAGCGGCTTCCAGCGGGCCGTCACACACCATCCCGAGGTGGTGGTGGGCGCGGCGCACGCCGACGATGTGCGGGCGGCCGTGGCGTTCGCGGCCGAGCACGGGCTGCCGGTGGCGGTGCAGTCGTCCGGCCACGGCGTCACCGTCGCGCTGGACGGCGGCGTGCTGATCACCACCGGCCGGATGACGGGCGTCGAGATCGACCCCGACGCGCGCACCGCCCGCGTCGAGGCCGGCGCGCGCTGGGCCGACGTGACGCGGGAAGCGGCGCCCCACGGCCTGATGCCGCCGTCCGGGTCGGCGCCGAACGTCGGGGTGCTCGGGTACACGCTCGGCGGCGGGACGCCGCTGCTGGGCCGCACGATCGGGTACGCGGCCGACCACGTCCGCGCGCTTGACGTCGTCACCGCTGACGGGACGGCCCGGCACGTGACCGCGGACAGCGACCCCGACCTGTTCTGGGCCCTGCGCGGCGGGCGCGACAACTACGGCGTGGTGACGGCGCTGTCGATCGGCCTGGTGCCGGTGCGGACGCTGTACGCCGGCGGCTTGTACTACGACGCCGCCGATGCCGGCGTCATCTTCGAGCGCTACCGGACGTGGAGCGCCGACCTGCCGGACGAGGTCACCACGTCGATCGGGATGCTCGCCTACCCGCCCGTGCCGGCGCTGCCAGAGCCCTTGCGCGGGCGGCACGTGGTGCACGTGCGGTTCGTGTCGGTCGGGTCCTCGGCGGCCGCCGAGGACCTGCTGGAGCCGCTGCGCGCGCTCGGGCCGCGGCTGATCGACAGGGTGGGCGAGATGCCGGTGACCGAGGCCGGGTCGGTCTACAGCGAGCCGGACTTCCCGCACGGCTACTACGGCGGCAACGTGCTGCTGACGGGGCTCGACCGCGACGCGCTGGCCACGGTGGTCGCGATGACCGGGCCGGGCGGCGACGTGTCCGGCGTGGTCGACCTGCGCCAGCTCGGCGGGGCGATGGCCCGCGAACCCGACGTGGAAAGCGCCGTGCCGTACCGGGCGGCGCAGTACGTGTTCCGGGTGATCGGCATGGTCGACGACGGCGCCGACGTCGCCGCCGTGCGCGACTCGCACGAGCGGGTGTACGCGGCGTTGGCGCCATGGACGCTCGGCCGCTCGGTGAACTTCCTCTACGGCGCGGCCGGACCCACCGAGTTCGTCGAGCGGATCTACCCGCCGGAGATGCTGGGCCGGCTGGCCCGCGTCAAGGCGACCTACGACCCGCGGAACCTCTTCCGCGGCACGCACAACGTGCTCCCAGCGTGAGCGCTGACACCGATCCGGCACCCGCCGAGAAGCCGCGGGTGCTGGCCGTCCTCCGGGCGCCGCAGGTCGGCCGACTCCTGGCGGCGAGCCTGGTCGGCCGGCTGCCGCAGGCCTCCGCCCCGATCGCGCTGCTGCTGTTCGCCCGCGAGCGGTGGTCGATCGGCGCGGCCGGCCTGCTGGTCGGCATGTACACCGTCGGGTTGGCGGTCGGCGCCCCGGTGCTGGCCCGCATCGCCGACCGGTGGCGCCAGCCGCCCGTCCTGTGGGCGGCGGTCGCGGTCTCGACCGCCGGCTTCGCGACGCTGGCCGGCCTGGCCCCGCCGCTGGGCCTGGCCGTAGTGGCGGCGCTGCTCGCCGGGCTGGGCGCGCCACCGTTCGAGGCCGGCCTGCGGGTGCTGTGGCGCAGCCTGCTCCCCGAGGCGCGGGTACCGACGGCGTACACGCTCGACATCGCCGTCCAGGAACTGATCTTCGTGTCCGGCCCGCTGGTGTCGGTGGCGGCGGTGGCCCTCGGCGGCCCGGCCGCCGGCCTGTGGGCGACGGCGGTGCTGCAACTAATGGGAACCGCGTGGTTCGTCACCGCCCCGGCCGTGCGGCGCTGGCGCGGCGTGGACGCCGAGCGGCACTGGGCCGGGCCGCTGCGCTCGACGCTCATGCGCGTGCTGCTCGGCGCGATCGTGCTCGTCGGCGCCGGCGTGGGTGCGCTGCCGGTCGCGGTCACCCGGTACGCGGAGTCCGTCGGCGACCGGTCATGGTCCGGCTGGCTGCTGGCAGCGAACGCCGCCGGCGCGCTGATCGGCGGCCTGGTGAACACCCGGTTCCCGCAGCCGGCCCGGCGGCTGCCGCTGCTCGCGCTGGTGCTGGCGGCCGGCTACGCGCCGCTGATCCTGGCGCCGGCGCCGGCCGTGATGCTGCTGCTGGTGGTGGCGAGCGGTCTCGTGCTCCCGCCGCTGCTGGCCGCGACGTTCCTGACCGTCGACCGGATCGCCCCCGCCGGCACCGCGGCCGAGGCGTTCGCCTGGGTGGCGACGGCGTTCACCAGCGGTGCCGCGGTCGGTGCCGCGCTGGACGGCGCGATCCTGGACCGCAACCCCGGCGTCGGCATCGGCTTCGTGCTGGCACCGGTGACGATCGCGCTCGGCGCGGTGCTGTACCGGGTGCTGGTGGCGCGCCTGCCCTGAGGCCGGCGGTCAGTGCATCGGGACCGGAACCGCCGCCTCGCCGGCCGGCGTGTCCGCGCGGGTGAGCTTGCGGCGCGGCAGGAACAGCGCCGGAACCAGGCACAGGATGACCAGCGAGAGCGCCACCACGTACGTCGAGCCGAACGCGTCCGCCAGGGCGTCGGGGCCGGCGGCGAGCACCGGCGGCGGCACCTGCTCGGCCGGGATCGCGCCCTGCTTGACGGCCAGGTAGGCGCCGGCGACCTGATCGTCCTTGACCAGGTTGGTGAGCACCACGGACATCACCGCGGTACCGATCGAGCCGCCGACCTGCTGCACGATGTTCATCAGCGTCGAGCCGCGGGCGATCTGCGCGTCCTTGAGCGTGGCCAGCGCGGCCGACATGATCGGCATCATCGTGCAGCCCATGCCCATGCCCATCACGAACAGCGCGCCGAGCAGCAGCGGGTATGGCGTGGAGGCGGTGACCTGGGTGAAGACGGACAGGCCGGCCGAGATGAGCACGATGCCGAAGAGGACCAGCTTGCCCGGCCCGGTCTTGTCGGTGAGGCGGCCGGCGATCGGCATGGTCAGCATGGCGCCCAGCCCCTGCGGCGCCATCAGCAGGCCGGTGTGCAGCGTGGTCTGGCCGCGCACCTGCAGGAAGTAACTCGGCAGTAGCAGCATCGCGCCCATGAACGCCACGATGAACAGCGAGATCGTGACCACCGAGACGGTCAGGTTGCGGTTCTTGAACAGCCGCAGGTCGATCAGCGGGTGGTCCTTGCGCAGCGCGTGGACCACGAACGACACGACCAGCGTCAGGCCGATCCCGGCCGGGACCATGACCTCAGGGTCGGCGAACGTGCCGGCCTCCGGGATCGACGAGACGCCGTACAGGAACAACGCCAGGCCGGGCGAGAGCAGCAGCATGCCGAGGAAGTCGAACGTCTCGGCCGGGCGCGACTGGTCCTTCGGCAGCACGATGAACGCGAAGATGAACGCGACGACGCCGATCGGCACGTTGATCAGGAAGATCCAGTGCCAGGACGCGGCCTCGATGAGCCAGCCACCCAGGATCGGGCCGCAGATGGGGCCGAGCAGCATCGGGATTCCGAGCACGGCCATCACCCGGCCGACCCGGTCGGGCCCGGCCGCGCGCGTCATGATCGTCATACCGAGCGGCATCAGCATGCCGCCGCCGAGGCCCTGTAGCACGCGGAACGCGATCAGCGGGCCGATGTCCCACGCCATGCTGCACAGCACCGAACCGGCGACGAACAGGACGAGCGAGGTCAGGTAGAGCCGCTTGGTGCCGAACCGGTCGGCGGCCCAGCCCGTGATCGGGATGACGGTGGCCAGCGCGAGCGTGTAGGCGGTCATCGTCCAGGCGACCGTCGCGTAGGTCGCGTTGAACTCCCGCTGGAAGGTCGGCAGCGCGACGCTGACGACGGTGACGTCCAGGATGGCCATGATGGCGCCGAGCACCACCACGCCCGCCACCTTGAGTACGCCGGCGTCGAGCTTGTCGGCGTCCGTGCCGGGTTTGGTGGCTGAGGTCATGCGGTGCGCTCCTTGCTTCGCGAGCTTCGCCGTCAACCCGTCAACGGTAGGTCACCGGGCCCTCGAACTCGCCTCATATGACCCGCATCACGTGCCCCTGTTCACGCAACGCAGAACTCGTTGCCCTCCGGGTCGCGCATGAGGACCCCGTAGTGGTCCGGATCGGCGTCGCCGCCGATCCGGTACGTGCTGGCGCCGGCCGCGAGCAGGTCGGCCACCTTGGCGTCGACCCGCTCGCGACGGATCGCGAGCGGAACCGTCCGGCCGCCGCCGACGAACACGTCGAGGTGCAGGCGGTTCTTCCCGACCTTGCCCTCGGGTACCTGCTGGAACCAGATGTCCGGCCCCTTGCCGTCGGGGTCCACGAGGCGGTCGGTGCAGTCGCCGTCACCGAGTTCCTCCGCCGGCACGCCGACGCTCTCGTACCACGCGCGCCAGCTGTCGAAGCCGTCCGGCGGGGGCTTGGGCACGTAACCGAGCGCCACAGCCCAGAAGCGCACCTGAGCGTCCGGGTCGGCGCAGTCGATTGTCAGCTGGAACGGGACGGCCATCAATCGGTCCTCTCGTTGTCGAGCCGGCGCAGAGCGTCGGCGAGAAAGGCGTCGCGGCGTTCGACGAGGATCTCGCGGGTGAGGTCCGGACGGCCCTGACCCGCGATCGCGCCGACGAACCAGCCCATGTCCGGCGGGGTGCTGAGCGCCGCGACCACGTCCCAGTACGCGACGTCGGCCGCGGGCCGGCCGGCCGCCTCCTCCCAGCCGCGGCGGACGTCGTCGGCGCACGCCAGGCCGTGGTAGAGCGCGGCGTCGCACCGCAACGAACCCAGGTCGACGCCGGCCGGCCCGACCCCGGCGCAGTCCCAGTCGATGACGCCGGTGAGCTCGTCGCCCTGCCACAACGCGTTGCCTTGCCACAGGTCTCCGTGCACGAAGCCGGACGCACCGGGCACCGGCCGCCCGGCGATCGCCGCCTCCGCCCGGACGAGCAGCGGCCGCGGCTCCAGTTCCCGCCGCAACGCGCCGAAGTCCAGGGGCGCGATCGGGCGTTCGCGGCGCGGCAGCGCGGGATCGGGGTCCGGCAGCACCGCGTGGATCCGCGCGGCGGCCGCGCCGAGCCGGCGCAGCCGCGCGACCGGCGGGTCCGCCGGGACCGCACTGCTGCCGGGAAGCAGGTCGATGACGAGCGCCTGCGTGTCGTCGGCGATCCGGACGCCCAGCAGGCGCGGGCCCGGCAGCCCGTGCGCGGCCAGTACCCGCAGCGCGGCGACCTCGGTCTCGAACATGGCGCGGTCGCCACCACCGCCCACCCGCACGACGACCGCGCCAGGTCCGTCGCGGTGCGCGTAGCGGACCAGCCACGGCGTGCCGCCGTCGCGCAGGCCGCGCACCTCGGTGACGGTCGCCGGCGCGGCAGGCACAGCAGGCGCGCCGGTCCCGGCGGTCCCGGCGGTCCCGGCGGTCCCGGCGGTCCCGGCGGTCCCGGCGGTCCCGGCGGTCGCGCCCTGCGCGGCTACGTCCAGTGCCCAGCGCAGCAGCGCCTCGTCGAGGGTCGGCATCGCGCTACCCGGTGCGCAGCCAGGCCAGGTACAGCCCCTTGCCGACCGGCACGGTCTCGCTGACGAAGCGGCCGTCGGCCTCGACAAGCGCGAGGAACTCGACCACCTCGTCCGGGTGGGACAGCACGTTGTCGACGGCGAGCACGCCGCCGGGCCGCAGCACCCGCACGGGGTTCGGCCACCAGCCCGGGTACTCGACCCGCTCGGCGTCCAGGAACAACAGGTCGACGCTCGCGTCCGGGAGGTCGGCGAGCGCGGCGCCGCCGTCGCCTGTTGTGAGGTCGACGAGGTCCGCGACGCCGGCCCGCTCGAGGTTCTCGGCTACGCCGGGCCACTCCTCGACGTCCACAGTGGTCAGCCGGCCGCCGGTGTCGCGCAGCGCGTCGGCCAGCCAGATCGCGGAGTACCCGTTCGAGGTGCCGATCTCGACGACGTCGCGCGCGCCGGCGACCCGCAGCACCAGGGTCAGCAGGGCGGCCGAGTCGGGTTCGAGGTTGCGGCGGCGGCGCAGCCGGTCGGGCTGGGCCTCGTCGTGGGCGGTGCCGTCGGCGTACAGGTCGGCGAGCAGGGCGCGCAGCGTCTCGTCCATCGGGGCGAAGCCTACGACCTATCCGGCCGGCACGCGGCGCACGGCCGCCGGCGGTCGCGCGGGTCCGGGCAGCGCGGGTCCCGGCAGCGCGGCCAGGACCAGCGCCAGGAGACCCGACGACGCGACGAGCGCCGGTCCGGCCCAGTACGCCGTCGTGGGGTCGGGCAGGACGAGCAGCGGCACCTTGACGCTCGCCGCTCCCCGGTCGAGCAGCCCGGCGGACGCGGCCGTGAAGCCGGCTGCGGCAAGGCTCGCGAGCGTCCCGAAGACCAGGTACGGCGCCGCGGCCACGGCGAGGGCCCAGCGGCGGGCGGCGCGGTGGCGCCGGAACCGGTGCAGCGCCCATGCGGCGACCAGCCAGCCGCCCAGCGCACCGGCGGAGCCACCGGTCAGTAGGAGGGCGACGGCGCGGCCGCTCGCGGCCTTGCTCGCGACGATGCTCACCGCTTCCCCTTCTCCTGCGCCCGTCACGGCCAGGTCCAGCCGGCCGTCGCTCGCCCCGAACCAGACGACGCCATCGTTCTGGACGTGCGGCGCGGTGACCCGCCAACCCGCGGCCGCCAGCCGCTCCCGCGCCTGGGTGACCACAGTGGACAATTGGCCGGCCGGTACGCGGTATCGGATCAGAACCGTGTCGGTGTGGTCCCAGGGGCGCCGGTACGCGGCGGCGCCGTCGCCGGCCGGCCCGGGGCAGATCATGTCGCACGCCACGGCCGGGCCGGGCCGGGCGAGCGGCCGTTCGGGGACGGCGATCGTGGCCGCGGCGACCGCTGCGGCGCCGTCCGGGGGACCGGGGTACCCGCTCAGCAGGACGCCGGCGGCGGCACCGAGCACGCCGGCGTACAGCGCCACCTGCGCGGCGACAAGGCGGGCGAACGGGTGGCGCGGCGGCCGCAACCTGGCCCGGAGGCCGCCGGCGACCAGGTCGCGTGCCTCGGCGACGGTGGGCCTTAGCTGGCCGGGAGTGGCGTCGTCCAGCAGCGTCGTGACCAGTTCCGCGCCCCGCTCGCGCCGGTACCGGCGCGGATAGGCCCACAGCAGTCGACGGTAGTGGCGGGCCAGCCGGTCGGCGCCGGTCACTGCGCACCGCCGAGCGCCGGTTTCCGCGTCGGCTTCTTCCCCTGCGCCGCCCGGCGGCGCAGGCGCTCGGCGGCCATCGCGGCGTTGGCGCGGACCTGCTCGACCTCGGCGGCCAGCGTGGCGGCCCCGTGGTCGGTGAGCCGGTAGTAACGCCGGAGTCGCCCGCGGTCCTCCTCTGTGCGGTCGACGACGAGCAGGCCGTCTTCGGTCAGCCGGTCGAGCGCCGTGTACAGGGTGCCGGGGCGCAGGCTGATCCGCCCGCCGGACAGGTCGCGGACGGCCAGCATCACGCCGTAGCCGTGCAGCGGACGTTCGGTGAGCGCGCTCAGGATGAAGAACGTGGGTTCCGGCAGGCGCATGGTCGGCGACTATACCGACCATCGGAGTATTCCGGCAATCGGTGCAGGTGCCCATGCTGATCGATGATCGTGGGCAGCCTTAAGTCTCGCTGAGCGGGCTCGGCCCGGGCGGTACCGGTGTGGGACGGTGCGACCCGGAGGTCGTCAGATGAACCGGTTCGGGACGGGGAACACACCGCGGACGCTCGGGATCATGGCGGCGGTGGTCGCCGTGCTGGTGGCCGGCTCGGTCTGGCTCGCCCACGACCGCGGCCGCCCGGCCGACGCCGCGAAGACCACACCCGCCGCCGAGGCCGGTCCACGCCCGGCAGCCTCGTCCGGTACCCCGGCGGCCGCCACGCCGGTGGCCCCGACCGCCTCGCCGGCCCCGGCGGACGAACCGGACGACGCCGGTCCCGGTGCGGGCGCCGGTCCCGGTACGGGTGCCGCCGGCGGCAGCGCCGGCGCCGGCGGTGGCGCGGGTGACGCGACCGGCGGGAAGTGCGCGTCGGTGAAGGTGGTCGCGGCCCGCGGCACCGGCGAACCGGCCGGCACCGGGTTCCTGCTCGGCCAGGTCGCCCGGCAGATCGACGCCAAGGTGAGCGCGCCGGTGACGATCGTCGGCCTCAACTACCCGGCCTCGTCCGACTTCGCGAACAGCTCGCGGCAGGGCGTCGCGGAACTGCGCCGCCTCGTCGGCGCCGAACGGGCCGGCGCGTGCCTGGTGCTGCTCGGCTACTCGCAGGGCGCCATCGTGGTCGGGGACGCGCTGGCGGCACTGAACTCCACCGACGCCGCCAAGGTGCGCGCAGTGGTGATGTTCGGCGACCCGCGCTTCAACAGCGCGGAGCCCTACAACAAGGGCAACTTCGCGCCGAACTCGCGCGGGCTCAACCCGCGCCGCACCGGTGAGCTGGCGCGGTTCAACGCTCGCATCCAGGACTTCTGCAACGGCGGCGACACCGTCTGCCAGGGCAACGGCGCGAAGGGCACCGGCAGCCACCTCGACTACAACAAGTTCGCCACCCAGGCCGCGGCGTTCGCGGCGGCGAAGGTGTAGCGGGCGCCGTTCCACGGGAGATCTTGGAGGCTCGTTGCCCCTATAGGGGCAACGAGCCTCCAAGATCTCGCGCGGCGGGGCACCATGCGAGCGCCACAGCGGGAGATCCGCGCGGCGCACGGCCGCAGCGGCCAACGAAGGCGGACAGTCCACTGTGGACCCCGCCGGCGGCATCGCGCGGCGCGACCACGAGGTCGGCCAGCGATTCGCGCCAGGACGGGTCGGGCCAGACGGCGGTCGGCACGGCCACCGGCACCGGGGGCGAGCGGATCAGCCACTCCTGCGTCTGGAGCAGGCCCTGCGCCCGCGTCATGCTCGCGCACCGGCCCGGACACCGTCTTCACGGGACCGCCAGCACCGCTGACCCCGTCAGGTCCGATCGGGCAGATCTTGGACGTCTGCTGCGGCTGGAGCGGTAGCCGGCGTCCAAGATTGCGCGGCGGCGGGTGGCTCGAACGCCTTGGCGAACAGCACGATGACCGTCGTCAGCAGTGCCGGTACCACGAAGGCGAGCCGCAACGAGGCGAGTTCGGCCACCGCGCCGATGAGGCCGGCACCGATGACGAAACCCGCGTAGTTGAACAGGTTCACGCGGGCGATCGCCTCGCCGGTCCCGGCCGGGTCGAGCCGGCCGGCCGCCGAGAACGAGAGCGGAACCACGATGCACAGGCCGAGGCCCTGCAACGCGAACCCGGCGATGCCGACGGCCGGGACCGGCGCCGCGGCGGCCAGCAGGAGTCCGGCGCCGCCGACCACCGCGCCGATCCGGAGCATCGGCGCCATCCCGTGCCGGCGGACCAGCCGGTCGCCGAACGAGCGCCCGCCGACCATGCACAGCTGGTACGCGAACAGTCCCAGCGCGGCGACGCTCGGCGAGGCGTGCAGCACGTCGTCGAGGTAGACGGTGCTCCAGTTGGACGTCGCTGAGTCGGCGATGAACATCATCATCATGGCGACGCCGATGAGCACGATCGGCCGCCACGGAATCGTCGCCCCGCCCGCCGCCCGTTCGGGCGCTGACGTCGTCGCCTCGTCGGTCTTCAACAGCCGCGGCCCGGCGGCCAGCGAGACGGCCGCGCCCACGGCGGCGGCCAGGCCGAGCGCCTGCGCGGTCGTCAGCCCGGCCCCGGCGGTGGCGGCGGTCGCCAACGCCCCCGACATGGCGCCGACGCTCCACACCCCGTGCAGCGACGAGAGCACCGGCCGGCCGTAGCGGCGCTCCACCGCGACGCCCTGCATGTTCATCGCCGCGTCCACCACGCCGAGCCCGAGGCCGACCCCGAACAGCGCCGCGAACAGTTGCGGCCGCGACGCCGACGCGCCGGTCGCCGCGACGGCCAGCGCGACGAGCAGCCCGCCCGCGCGCAGGACCGGCGCGCTGCCGAACCGGCCGGCCGCGAGACCCGACAGCACGCTGCCGATACCCGCGACCACCGGCACCACCAGCAGCACAAGAGACAGCTCGCCGTCGCTGAAGGAGAACCGGTCCTTGAGAACGTTGGTCTGCGTCAGCAGCGCCGCGAAGCAGAATCCCTGCGCGAAGTAGCACATCGCCACCGCCACCCGGGCCCGGCGCGTCCGCAGATCCATGCGGTGCAGCATGGGCCACGGCCCGCGCGGAGGCAACGTCCGGCTGCCGGCCGGGCGGGCCCGGCCCAGCCGGTCCGCCCGGCCGGTCCCGCCCGGCCGGTCCCGCCCGGCCGGTCCCCCGTCAGCCGGTCCCGCCCAGCAGACCCCGGTCAGCCGGCCGGCACCTTGTCGAGGAAGCCGCGCACCGTGCGGATCCGCCCGTCCGGCGCCAACTCGACCACGTCGAACCCCTCGACCAGCGGTTCCTCGCCCGGCCGCCCGAGGTGCCAACGGAACCGGGCCACGTCGTGGTGCCCGTCGGCCGGACCGCCGGGGCTGAACACCAGCCCCGGGAACTGCCCCTGCGCCGCCCCGATCAGCCCGGCGAGCGCGTCGGCGCCCGCCACGTCGGCGAGCGGGTCGACGTAGGTGACGTCGGGAGTGCACGCCTCGTCGACCAGGGTGCGGCGGGCGGCGGGATCGGTCTGGTTCCACATCGCCAGGTAACGCTCGACGACGGCATCGAAGTCGCTCATTGGGACCTCCTCGTAGACGTTGCTGTCCCGAGCAACTCTGGCGGCCGGAGCCCGCCGCGTCGATTACGTCGCAGGTAACGCGGGCGCGCCAGCGAACCGGTCGAGTGCGCCGCGCATCGCGGCCCGCATCTCGTCGCTGCCGGTGTGCCCGGCGTCGGCGACCACCACGAGTTCGGCGTCCGGCCAGACCCGGGTCAGGTCCCAGGCGGTCTGCAGGGGGCCGCTCAGGTCGAGACGGCCGTGGATGAGCACGGCCGGAATGCCGGCCAGCCGGTACGCGTCGCGGAGCAGGGCACCCTCCGGCAGCCACGCGCCGTTCGCGAAGTAGTGCGAGCAGATGCGCACCATCGCCTGCAGGTCGGTGTCCGGCCGGTCGCTGTAGACGCCGGGCGTGCCGTTGGGTTCCGCGCCGATGACAGTGTCCTCCCAGGCGCACCAGGCAGCCGCGGCACGGGCGCGCACGTCGGGGTCGGGGTCGTCCATCAGACGGGCGTACGCGGCCACGGGGTCGGCCCGCCCGGACTCCGGGACTGCGTCGCGGAACCGTTCCCACTCCTCCGGAAAGAACATCCCGACGCCTCGGTAGAGCCAGTCGATCTCCGAGCGGCGCGTCATCGTCACCCCGCAGATGACGATCTCCGACACACGCTCCGGGAAGCGCTCCGCGTACGCGAGGATCAGCGTCGATCCCCACGAGCCCCCGTAGAGCAGCCAGCGCTCGATGCCGAGGTGCTCGCGCAGCCGTTCCATGTCGGCGATCAGGTGTTCGGTTGTGTTGTGCCGCATGTCGGTGGCCGGGTCGCTGGCGTGCGGCGTGCTGCGCCCGCAGCCGCGCTGGTCGAACAGGACGACGCGGTAGCGGGTCAGGTCGAAATGGCGCAGATGCCCCGGGCTGGCGCCGCCGCCGGGGCCGCCGTGCACGACCGCGGCGGGCTTGCCGTCCGGGTTCCCGTGCACCTCGAAGCGGATCTGGTTGCCATCGCCGACGTCGAGCATTCCGTCCACCGCGTCCTCCTGAGTTATGACAGCGCTGTTATATTAGCACTGTGATATCTCCGAAAACAGACCGCCGGCGAGACTAGGCGCGCCCAGATCAGCCGCTCCGGGCCACCGCCGCACGGCGTCCGCGCGGCGGTCGCGCGGCGTGGCGCGAGGGCAGCCGGGTCAGGGCGACGCCGACGAGGCACAGCGCCCCACCGGCGAGCGCGAGCGGGCCGGGCACCTCGTCCAGCACCGCCCACGACATCGCGACGGCGAGCGCCGGCACCAGGTACGACGAGGAGCCCAACTTTCCGGCGCTGGTGCGGGCCAGCGCGTACGACCAGGTGGCGAACGCGACGGCCGTCGGGAACACGCCCAGGTAGACGACGCCGGCAGTGGCCGCGGCCGGCGCGCCGCCCACCTCGTCGATCAGCGCGGGCGCGAACGGCAGGCACGCGACCGCACCGGCGACGCAGCCCAGCCACGTCGCCGAGAACGGGTCGACGGTGCGCAGCGCCTGCTTCTGCAGCAGTACCCCGACGGCGTACAGCGCGGCCGCGCCGAGGGCGAGCAGGACGCCGGTCGCGTCGTGCCGGCCGGTGGACGTCGCGACCGCGATCGTGGTGACGCCTGCGAAGGCGATCGCGAGGCCGGTCACCAGGCCGCGCGGGAAGCCCTCCTTGAGGTAGATGCCGGCGAGCACGACGATGAAGATCGGCCCGACGTTGACCACCAGCGCGGTGGTCCCGGCGTCGAGGTGGTGCTCGGCGGCGTTGACCAGCACCGCGTAGACCCCGAACCAGAGCACGCCGTAGGCCAGCACCAGCAGCAGCGGGCGGCCGCGCGGCACCCGTACCGGGCGCACCGCGGCCACCGCGCTGAGCACGATCGCGCCGACGGAGAGCCGGCCGAGCGCCAGGGCGCCGGGGCTGTAGTCCGCACCGACCACGCGGATGGCGATGAACGCCGACGCCCACAGCGTCATCGTCACGCCGGCGGCGACCAGCGGAAGGAGGCCCTGCTTCGCACTCACCGCCCCAGCCTGTCCCGGTCTTCACTTAAGCACAATCAAACTTCTCTGACGGATCATTCAGCATCGCTGTACTGTCTTCCCATGCTGGACGTGCATCGGTTACGGGTGTTCCGGTCGGTCGTCGCGAGCGGCTCCATCAACGCGGCGGCCGCGAATCTCGGCTTCACGGCGTCGGCGGTGAGCCAGCACGTCACGGCGCTGCAACGCGAGACCGGGCTGGCGCTGATGAACCGCAACGGGCGCGGCATCGAGCCGACGGCGGCCGGGCTGGCCCTCGCCGCCGAGATCGACGGCGTGCTGAACCGGCTCGGCGGCGTCGAGTCGCTGGTGGCCGACCTGCGCGCCGGCCGCACGGGAACGCTGTCCATCGCGTACTTCGCGTCGGTCGGTGCCGCCTGGCTCCCGACCGTGGTGCGCACGCTGGTCCACGACTTCCCCGGCATCCGGCTGAACCTGACGCTGCGCGACGACCTGCCCGCCGGCGCCGGCGAACGGGCCGACCTCCACATCGTCGTGGAGCGGCACGGCTTCGCGGTGCCGGCCGGCACGCAGGCGCACCACCTGCTCGACGAGCCGTACGTGGTGGTCGTCCCGACCGGTCACCCGGTCGCCGGGCGCACGAGCGTCGGCCTGGCCGAACTCGCCGGCGAGCGCTGGGTCGACAACGACGTCGCGCGCGGCCGCTGCCGCGCGAACCTCCTCGACGCTTGCCGCGCCGCCGGTTTCAGCCCGCCGTTCCACGTCGAGGCGCACGACTACCCGACGGCGATCGCGTTCGTCGACGCGGGAATCGGCATCACCGTGCTGCCGGAGCTGGGCGCCGCGAACGCGCCCGCCGGCGTGACGGCGGTGCCGGTCACCAGCCCGACCCCGCAGCGCTCGATCTACGCGGTGGTGCAGGAGTCGACCGCGGCCACGCCGGCGGCTCGGGCCGCGCTCGGCGCGCTCGCGCGGTGCGCACGGGGCGGCGCGTAGCCGCGTCGCCTCCGGCCACGCCGTACCGCGGCCACGCCGCACCGCGGCCGCCCGGTGCCGCGGCCACGCGGGTGCCGCGGCCACCCGGCGACGTCAGCCGACCGGGGCCCACGGCGCGTTCGCGCCGCAGACGACGAGGCACGGGTGCTCCCCCGGCACCAGGCCGGCCAGCCACGCGGCGAACGGCGCGGCCCCGGCCGGCTCCACGGCGAGCCGGAATTCGTCCCAGAGGCGGTCGCGGGCGGCGAGCAGGTCCGCGTCGGAGACGAGCGCGAGCCGCGGCGGGCTCGCGGCGAGCACCGCGAACGGCACCCGCCCGACCCGGGTGGCGCCGAGCGCCGACGCGGCGACGGAGTCGACGGGTGCGTCGACAGGCTCGCCGGCGGCGACCGCGGCGTGCAGGCACGCGCACCCCGTCGGCTCGACGGCCACGACCGTCCGCGCGGGTCCGGTGCCGAGGGTCGTTCCCGCGACCAGTCCCCCGCCGCCGACCGCGACGACGATCGAGTCGCACTCGGGCGCCTGCGCGACGGCTTCCCGGGCGACGGTGCCCTGCCCGGCGACGACGTCCGGATGGTCGTACGCGGGCAGGTACGGCAGCCCGGCGCCGGCGGCGTGCGCGCGGGCGGCCCGCTCGGCCTCCGCGTACACGGCCCCGTGCCGCACGACCTCCGCCCCGGTGGCGGCGATGCGGCGCGCCTTGTCCGCCGGCACCGACTCCGGGACGTAGATCGTCGCCGTGCGGCCGAGCAGCCGCGCCGCCGCCGCGACGCCGATGCCATGGTTGCCGCCCGACGCCGTGACCGCGTGATCGGCGTCCGGGCCCGCGAGCATCGCGTTCAGCGCGCCGCGCAGCTTGAACGATCCCGTGATCTGCAGCTGTTCGAGCTTGAGCGTGAGCGGCCGCCCGTCGACCTCGGCCGCCAGTACCGGGGTGCGGCGGATGTACGGTGCGATCCGCTCGGCGGCGGCACGCACGTCGTCGACGGTGGGCAGGGCCAGCGTGTCCGGCTCGATCATGCTGTCCACTCTGCCGCACCCGCCGCTCACCGCCGCGGGCGGATCTCCGCGATCTTGGACGCCCGCTACAGCTCCAGCGACCGCAAACGTCCAAGATCCGGGGGCGCTACGCCTTGCCGACGATCTCGTCGACCAGCCCGTACTCCTGCGCCTCGGCGGCGCTGAGCACCCGGCCGGCCGACAGGTCGTCCTCGACGCGGCTGCGCGGCTGCCCGGTCACCTCGGCCAGCCGCACGGCCAGCTCCTCGAGCTCGCGCAGGTAGCGCCCGGCCGCCGCGGCGACCTCGTCGGCGGTTCCGGCCACGGTGGCCGCACGCGGCTCGGCGAGGCGGATGCGCGCGTGGCGGTAGGCCAGGCGGCGGCCAGCGGCCGCGAGCACCGCGATCGCCGCGCCACCGGCCTCGCCGGTGACCGTCGCGTGCAGGGGTGCCCGCATCGCGTCGACGGCGTCGACGATCGCGAACGCGGCGTTCAGGTCGCCGTCCGGCGCGGACAGGTGCAGCTGCACCGGCTCCGTGCCCAGTGCGTCGAGGGTCAGCAGGGCGGCGGCCGCCTGGCTCGCCGCCGCGCTGGTCAACGGGCCGTTCAGCATCACGATGCGGCGGTCGAACAGCCGCTCGGCCAGCCAGGGCGCCACGCTCTCGCCGAACCCGGAGCCGGGCGCGGGGCCGTTCGGCGGCCGCCACGGATCCGGCCGGCGCGGGTACGGGTCACGGTCGTCACGCATGCGGAGCGTCCCCCCGGGTGTCGATGTTCAGCCGCGCCCCGACGGCGGCGGCGTACCGCTGCACGGTGGACATCCGGGCGTCGACCTGCCCGGCCTCCAGGCGCGCCACCGCGGGTTGCGACGTGCCCATCCGCTCGGCGACCTCGCCCTGGGAGAGCCCGGCCGCCCGCCGGTGCGCCACCAGCTCGGCAACCAGCGCCAACCGGACCGCGGCCTCGTCGCGCGACTGGCGGGCGTGCGCGGCCATCTCCCGGAACCCGGGCAGCACGGGCAGCTCGTCGTCGTCCATATCAAAAATGATATGACAACGGAGGCCCGGCGGCGTCGACACCCAGCCGTCGAGAACGGACGTGGTCTCGATCAGCACCGACGGCGGGGGGCTGGGCGGGCAGGCGGTCGACGGGTCCGGCGAGATCCA
>Ga0111538_10001385_pt1 | contig 33949 bp, 23 predicted proteins | sample SoiMethybrSBSTD1_FD_79669 | JGI IMG/M metagenome (GOLD analysis project Ga0111538, IMG submission 79669) | Bulk soil microbial communities from a Populus tree surrounding site in Tennessee, USA - Soil MetaG P. TD hybrid SBSTD1 (version 2)... | ecosystem: Environmental > Terrestrial > Soil >...
GAGCCCGGTGCTGTCGAAGTACCCAAAATTTCTCAAGCGCAAGTCGTCGCTCGCGTTTCTCGCTGATTCGGCGCGCGTGATCATCGTCGGCGGCATCTCGGCGCACGACTTCGAGCACTTGATGTACGAAGACCTCGAGGTGCGCCATCGCACCGGCGTCGTGCCGTCGCAGGCGCTGATGAAGGTCGGCGACGCGCTGCCCGGACTCGGCATCGTCGCGGCCGTCCTCGGCGTCGTGCTCACGATGCAGGCGATCGACGGTCCGGTCACCGAGATCGGTCACAAGGTCGGCGCCGCGCTCGTCGGCACGTTTCTCGGAATTCTGCTCTCGTACGGATTCGCTCAGCCGGTCGCGACGATCATGGAGCACCGCGTCACGGAGGAGCTCGGCATCGAACAGTGCATCAAGGCGGGCATCCTCGCGATCCACAAGGGGTTCGCCCCCGCGATCGCCGTCGAGTTCGCGCGTCGCGTCGTGCCCGACGACGTCCGGCCGACGTTCGAAGAGACGGAAAAACTGTGCCGGGGCGCGCGCAGTGAGGCGGCGGCTCAGGCCGCGGCAGCTTGAGCATGAAACCCGGCCACGAAGTCGTCGTCATCCGCCGGATCAAGAAAGGACACGGCGGCCACCACGGCGGGGCGTGGAAGGTCGCGTATGCCGACTTCGTCACCGCGATGATGGCGTTCTTCCTGGTCATGTGGCTGGCGGCGCAGGACAGCCGCATCCGCGATGCCGTCGCGGGCTATTTCCAGGAACCCGGGCTGCTGCCCAACGAGCAGTCGAACGCGATTCTGGCGAGCGGGCAGGGCGGGATCGACGCCAACGGCATGCCGATGATCCAGCGCAAGCCGAACGAAATGCTGGAGGCCGAGCAGAAGGCGCTCGTCGAGGCGGCCGAGCACATCAAGCAGGATCTCGTGAAGATGACCGACTTCGGGGCCCTTCGCGATCAGATCGAGTTCACCGTGACTTCCGAAGGGCTGCGGATCGAGCTCATCGATCGCAGCTCATCGAGCTTCTTCGATTCCGGCAGCAGCGTCCTGCGGGGCGAGAGCGAGACGATCCTCCGCATCATCGCGCAGGAGATCGCGAAGCTGAGCAACGACGTGGTGATCGAGGGTCACACCGACAGCGCGCAGTACGTCAATGGCGCGAAGTACGGCAACTGGGATCTGTCCGCCGATCGCGCGAACGCCGCGCGCCGCGTGATGCAGAACGAAGGGCTGCGCCTCGGTCAGGTCTGGGCCGTGCGCGGCTTTGCGGACAACGACAAGCGGGTACCCGAGCAGCCGCTCGACGCGCGCAATCGCCGGGTGTCGATCGTGGTGCGGTCGGCGTCGGCCGCGGCCCTCGAATCGTCGGTGCGGGCCCGTCCCGCGCCGGCGCGGTGAGCGTCATGCGGCCAAGCCTTCAACGCGATCCCGGCACCGGCGCCCCACCCGACGACGCGTTTGCGCGCGTCGCCGGCGGGGTGGCGCACGACGTCAACAACCTGCTGATGGTGATCCTCTGTTACGTCGATCTCGTCCTCGATCGACTTCCCGACGGATCGCAGACGCGGCGCGACGCCGCCGAGATCAAGACCGCCGCCGAATCGGCCGCGCGCGTGACCAGCGATCTCGTCGCGGTCAGTCAGCAGCAGGGTCTCCTGCCGCAGCCGCTCGACGTCTCCGCCACCGTCCGCGAGATGGAGTGCACGCTGCGCCGCGCCATCGGGCCGACCATCGATCTCGTGCTCGATCTCGAAGAAAGCGTGCCCCTGGTCGAAGCGCACCGCGGCCAGATCGAGCGCATTCTCATGAATCTCGTGGTGAACGCTCGCGATGCGGCCGGATCCGGCGGCCGGGTGACGGTCGCCACCCGCACCGACGCGGCAACCGGGCGCGTCCGCCTCAGCGTCAGCGACACCGGTGCGGGGATCCCCGAAGACGTCCGCGCCCACATCTTCGATCCGTTCTTCACGACCAAGCCCAACGGCAAGGGCACGGGTCTGGGCCTCGCCATTGTCCGCCTGCTCGCCTGCCAGACGCACGGCGCGATCGACGTCATCAGCCGCGCCGGCCACGGCGCGACGTTCGTGGTCACCTGGAGCTCGATCAGCGGCTGAGCTTCGTGGTGAAGCTTTTGGGTCGCGGCTATTTCTTCTTGTTCAGCTGTTCCATCGTCGCTTTGGCCGCGTTGCCAAGCGCTTCGGAGACGGTCTCGCGCATCTCGGCTTCGGACGGGTCGCCGCCCATGCCGGCCATTCCGCTCATGCCCGACATGCCGGCACCTGCGCCCATGCTCATGGCGAGCGAGCTCATGGCCGACACGCGCGGATCGTAGATCGCGCCCATGCCGCCGCCCATGCCCGACATGCCCATCATGCCGTTCATCATCCCCATGCCGCCGGTCATCATGCTCAAGTACATCTGCCCGGCAAACGCCGCCAGCCGCAACGCCGAGCCGACGCCGAAGCCGCCGTTCGAACCCTTCGCATTGCCAGTGAGCTTCGGCGTCTGCGTGGCGCCGACGGCGTACAACTTGTAGTCGAGCTTCACCTCGTGCGAGTCCTTCGCTGGTCCGCCGCCGGCTTTGCTCATCACGCCGCCGAGCTTGCCGGGCTTGGAGGTCTTCGCTTCGGTGATTTCCGTGAGCAGGAGATAGTCGCACTCGAGTCGCGCGGCGTCCTGCTCGATGGCGGCGGCCGACGAGCCGGCGATCGGGAGCGCCTCGTACGGCGCCTTGTTGAACTTGCTCACGAGGTCTTGCCGCATCACGTTCGATGACAGCTCGCGGGTCGTCTTGTTGACCGGTTCCAGAATGCCGATCCGGATGGTGCCCGCCTTCTTGGGCGCGGCGGTGCTGCTGCCGTCAGCCGTCGATCCGAAGAGCGCATCCGCCAGGCCGCCGCCCTGGGAGATCGCCGGCACGATTTCCGCGGCGCTCTTCGCTTCCGTGTAGTCGGACGGCACGTCGAACAGCGCGCGATCGAGCCGCGTGATCTCGAGCTCGGTCACTTCCTGCGACGAGGTCGAGACGATCGCCTTGTCGCCGTCCCCCATTGTCGTCGTCGTGGTCATCCTCACCGGAAAGCCGAGCTTCACGTCGCCGACGGTGCGCGTCTCGGTCGTGTCCGTGCATCCGCCGGCTGGCGGGGGAGGCGGCGCCGCGGCAGGTGGGCGCACGCACATTGACGGCTCGGGCAGGTCCACGTACCAGGTGTCCATCTCGATCTTGAACGCCGACTTGTCGCAGGCGTTCCCGGTCGTCTGTTTGACCACGACCGTCTTGACGCGGCGCGCCTCGAGGCCGAACATCGGCTGCCGTTCGAGCGTGTCCGTGAGCGTCGTCGTGATCGTGATGACGCCGGCTTTGGGCTTCTGGCCCATTCCCGCCATCTGGGCCATGTCGGGATCCACTGCCGGGCTGGCGGCCGCGGCCGCCGTGCTCTCGGCGTACGGCTGCATGCGGTAGCGCTTCGCCGAGGTGTTCAACATCACCGAGCGCTTCAGGTCGCACTGATCGAGGCTGACGACGCCGGGGAACTCGACGCGCTGGCGCGGCCCCTGCACGTACATCACGTTCTGGGACACCTGGGCGCCCTGCGTGTACGACGTCTTCAACCGCACGTCCGTGGGCGGCTTGGGCGGCGGCGGGGGCGCTGGGGCGGGCTTGGCTGTCGCGGCCGGGGCTGTGCCCGGCTTGGCCGTCGTGGGCGCCGGCTTGCCGGCGGGCGTCGCCGGCCGGGTGGCTGGCGTCGCCGGCCTGGTCGCCGGCGGTTTGGCCGGCGGCGGCGGTGGCGGGGTGGTCTGTTGCGGATTGCTCGAGGCGACCAGTGTCGCGGAGAGCATCGCCGCGAGCGTGAGGACGACCGACGGTCTCACCATGGCGAACCTCCGAGGGGCAGTGCCCCGTCAGAGTGGTACGCGCCGTTCATGGGAAATGAGCTCATTCGCTTCGCTCATTCGCTCATTCGTTCCTTAATGAGGCAATGAGGCAATGGGGCAATACGAACACTTGTCAGCGCGGCTCGGGTTTCGAGCCGCGGTGCGAGGCGGGTCCCAACCCGACCTGCCCTACTTCGAGACAAGCGCCCCGTATTGCCCCATTGCCTCATTGCCTCATTGCCCCATTGCCTCATTAACGAATGGGTCAATGAGCGGATGCGCCAATGGGGGTATATTCTCAGCGGTTTCCCAGGAGCCGGCCCCCTATGAAGATGCTTCCCCGATTGGCCATCGTCGTTGTCTTTGCCGCCAGCGCGACCCCGATGGCGGCCCCGAATCAGTCCCCGGCCGCGATCGCGGCGCCCGCAGGCCGGGCGTTGCCCAAGCCCAACTACGACCTGGCGTCGCGATGGACGTCGGCCAAAGTCGGGAAGTACGTCTTCTCGACGGCGGTGACCCCGCACTGGCTCGAGTTCAGCGATCGCTTCTGGTACAGCTACGAGACCCCGGCGGGTGAGAAGTGGTGGATGGTCGATCCCATCAAGAAGAGCAGGACGCCGCTGTGGGACAACGCCAAAATGGCGGCACAGCTGACGCGGATCCTCCGGACGCCGTACGACGCGCAGCACCTGCCGATCACGACGATTCGCTTCTTCGACAACGACACGAAGATCCGCTTCAGCGTCTCGCTGCCGCGCGATTCGCGCGTCGAGAACGCCGCAGGTCAGGAGCTGACCGGCGACACGCAACAGGAACAGAACCAGGTCCAGGGCGGCGGCGGCCGCGGTGGCCGGGGCGGCGGCGGCCGCGGCAACCAGCAGGATCAGCAGGGCGGGCGCGGCGGGCGCGGCGGCGGCGAGGGCGCCAACGCGACGCGGCAGTGGTGGCTCGAGTACGACTTGGCGACTGGCCTGGTCACCCTGAACGACAAGTACGAACCGGAGCGGCCGAATCCCGCGTGGGCGCAGGTCTCACTCGACAAGCAGACGATCGTCTTCGCGCGCGGCCACAACCTCTTCATGATGGACGCGAAGAACTTCGAGCTCGCGAAAAAGAAGGCCGACGATCCCGCGATTCAGGAAACCCAGCTGACGACCGACGGCGAACGATTCCACGGGTTTGCCGCGAGCAGCCAGGGCGGGCAGCAACAGGAGAACCAGCAGCAGGACGGCGACAACACGACGCAGGAAGGCGAAGGCCGCGCGGCGGCGGCGCAGAGCGAGCTCGACAAGAAGTTCGGACCTCGCGCGCGCTCGGTCGGAGTGTCCTGGTCGCAGGACAACAAGAAGTTCTCCGCCAACCGCTCCGACACCCGCAAGGTCGGCGAGCTGTGGGTGATCAACGCGCTGGCCAATCCACGTCCGCGGCTCGAGACCTACAAGTACGGGATGCCGGGCGAGGAGAACCAGACGCAGGTCGAGCTCCACGTCTTCGACATCGCCGCGAAGAAAGGGCTGAAGCTCTCGACCGACGCGTTCAAGGATCAGCAGATGGGGCTGGCCACGGCGCCGGTGACGAACCTGCAGCGCGAGAAGCAGGAGACGGCGTCGCGCTGGCTTTCGCCGACCAGCGACAAGATCTATTTCAACCGCACCAGCCGCGATCTGAAGCGCATCGACATCGTCGAGGCCGACACGATCACGGGTGAGCCGCGCGTGGTCGTCCAGGAGCGCTCCAACACCTACATCGAGCTGCAGCCGCTGCGCGTTCTCAACGGCGGCAAGCAGGTGATTCACTGGTCCGAGCGCGACGGCTGGGGGCACTACTACCTGCAGGACGCGAGCGGCAAGACGATCCGGCAGATCACCTCGGGCGAGTACGTCGCGACAGGCGTCGTGGGCGTGGACGAGAAGGCGCGGGCGTTGTACTTCACGGCCGTCGGCCGCGAGGCCGGCGAGGATCCGTACTTCCCGCACTTCTACCGCGCCAACATCGACACCGGCGAGGTCAAGCTCCTCAACCCGGGCAACGCGTCTCACGCGGTGCAGATGAACGACAAGGCCACCTTCTTCGTGGACAACTTCTCGCGCATCGACATGGCGCCCGAGTCCGCGCTCTACGACGCGCTCGGCAACAAGGTCATGGATCTCGAGAAGACCGACGTCGCGAGCCTGCTCGAAGCCGGCTTCCGCTACCCGGAGCCGTTCACCGTCAAGGCCGACGACGGCCAGACCGATCTGTACGGGACGATGTACAAGCCATTCGACTTCGATCCGTCGAAGAAGTACCCGATCATCTTGTACGTCTACCCGGGGCCGCAGACCGAATCGGTCACCAAGACGTTCTCGCCGCGCAACGCCAACGTCACGCTCGCGCAGGTCGGGTTCATCGTCATCGAGGTCGGCAATCGCGGCGGCAACCCGCAGCGCTCGAAGTGGTACCACAACTACGGCTACGGCAACCTGCGCGACTACGGCGTCGGCGACAAGAAGGCGGCGGTCGAGCAGTTGGCCAAGCGCCATGGGTGGATCGATCTCGAGCGCGTCGGCATCTACGGCCACTCGGGCGGCGGTTTCATGACCGCCGCGGCGATGTTCGGCTATCCGGAGTTCTTCAAGGTCGGCATCTCGGAATCCGGCAACCACGACAACAGCATCTACAACCGGTGGTGGAGTGAGAAGCACGACGGCGTCAAGGAGGTCATCAAGGACGACAAGGTGACGTTCGAGTACGACATCGACAAGAACCAGGACATCGCCAAGAACCTGAAGGGCAAGCTCCTGCTCATCACCGGCGACATCGACAACAACGTGCACCCGTCGAACACCTACCGCGTCGTGGACGCGCTCATCAAGGCCAACAAGCGCTTCGATTTCATCCTGCTGCCGGGATTGCGGCACAGCTTCGCCCCGGCCGCCGAGTACGTCGCCTGGCGCCGCATCGACTACTTCTCCCAGCACTTGCTCGGCTGGGCGCCCTCGGACACCGACATGGCCGAGCTCGAACGGGAGAGACAGATTCGCCGGTAAGATGTCTCGTCAGCAACGGCGATCTGAGGATCGGACGGCGAAGAAGAAGGCGCCGGTTGCGCCCCCGCGTCGGCTGTATGTCCTGATGCTCGGCGTGGTGCTGGTCGCGGCGGCGGGCTGGTGGAGCGTCAACTGGTACCTGCACCGCGCGCCGGTGCGCGACGGCGCGCCGAACTGGTCGCCCGATGGCCGGTCGATTGTCTTCTACTCGGAGCGCGGCGGGGCGGCGGACCTCTTCGTCATGGACGACAAGGGCGAGGGCGTCCGCCAGGTCACCAACACGCCGGCCGACGAGGGCGCACCCGCGTTCTCGCCGGACGGCAAGCTCATCGCGTACGACACCGATCGCGACGGCAACTACGAGATCTATACGATCGGCGCCGATGGCTTGGGACCGCGCCGCCTGACGCGGCATCCGGGCCGCGATCTGGCGCCGGCCTGGGCGCCCGACGGCAGCAAGATCATCTTCATGTCGGACCGCGATGCCCGGCCAGAGTTCGACATCTACCGCATGAACCCGGACGGATCGGCGGTCGAACGGCTGACCACGAAGCCGACCAACTGGTTTCCACAGTACTCGCCGGACGGCCGCCGGCTGGCCATGCACGTCTGGCGCGACGTGCACGTCATGGATCTGACGACGAAAGCGCTCAAGCGTCTGACCTACGATCCGCTGAACGGCATGTATCCGACGTGGTCACCCGACGGCAATCGGCTGGCGTTCATGAGCTCGCGCAATGGCGCAACCGAGCTCTTCACGATGAAGGCCGACGGGACCGATCAACAACGCGTCGTCACGATGCCGCGCGGGAGCGCGATCGATCCGCGCTGGTCGCCGGCCGGCGACCGGCTGGTCTTCGTGCACGTTCCTGAGGAGAACGCGCAGGACGACCAGGCGGCCAGCCAGCAGCGCATCATCTACGTCGCCGAGCTCGCGACAGGCAAGTTGACGCGGCTCAGCCGATAAATCAGCGCCCGCCGCCCTTGCCAGTAATCGGCGTCCAGTTCATCGGCTTGTTGAGCGCCGGATCCATGGATTCCGCATCGATTGCGAGCAACGACGTCGATCCGACGCCGCCGCCCTGCGCGATCGGGTCGGGCCGGACCTGAATCGTGCTCGTGTACGGCTTGCCGTTGGCGGTCATCGTGATCTTATAGACGCCGGGCGGAACTCGTCCGGCACCGGCGCCGCCACCGCGGCCGCCGCCGCCACCCCCGCCGCCCCCGCCTCCGCCGCCGCGGCCGGCGGCGGCCGGTTGCGCGTTGGCGGCCGTCAGACACGCTGCGCCGCCGCCACCGAACTGGCCGCCGCGCCCGCCTCCACCGCCACCGCCGCCACCTGCAGCCGCGCCGGCACCGCCCGCGCCCGCACCGGCACCGGCAACAGGAGCGCCGCCGCCCGGTGCCGCCGGATTCCATCGCATCGCCCACTCGACCCGGTTGATGCCGGCGCGCGCCGGAAACGAGCCCGTGCAACTGTTGCGGCCTTCGATGTCCGTGATCTCGAGCCTGACGTCGCCGGTCACCTTGTCGCTCAGGTAGTAGTTGACGACGGCGTTTCGCGTCGGATTCTCGCCGCGGAAAGCGAGGTTGCCGCCATTGTGCTGCGGCTGAATCGCGAACCACTGAATCGCCGGGCGGCTCTGGAACAGATGCGCTTCGGCCTGCTGCACCGCGGGCGTCATCTGCTGCAACGGTGTGATGTCGTCCATGACCCAGAGGCCGCGGCCGTGCGTCGCCGCGATCAAGTCGCCGTCACGCGGATGCACGAGCACGTCGTGGATCGCGACCGTCGGCAGGTTGTTGTGCATCTTCGTCCACGACTGCCCGCCGTTGAGCGAATAGAACAGCGCCATCTCGCTGCCGGTGAAGAGCAGGTTCGGATTCTTCGGATCCTCGCGCACCGTGTAGAGCGGATGGCCGTCCGGGAGGTTCCCGCGAAGGCTCGCCCACGTCTTGCCGTAGTCGGTCGTCTTGAACACCCACGGCGTGTGCTTCGCGTGACGATGGCCGTCCACCGTCGCATACGCGAGTCCCCGCGTGTGGTGCGAGGGCTCGACGCGGCTCACCCAGAGATCGGCTTGCGGCAATCCGGGCATGCCGGCGGTCCCGACGCGGCTCCACGTCGCACCGCCGTCGCGCGTCACCTGGATGTTGCCGTCGTCGGTCCCGACCCAGATGTTTCCGGGCTCGACCGTCGATTCGCCGATCGTGATGATCGTCGCGTGATACTCGGCGCCGCCGCCCGGGTTCTCGTCCGGGGTGAGGCCGCCCGATCGCCGAATCGTCCGTTCCGGATCGTTCTTGGACAGGTCCGGGCTGATCAGCCGCCACGTCACGCCGCGATCGGGAGACATCAGCAGGTGATTGGCGCCGATGTACAGCGTCTTGTTGTTGTTCGGCGAGAGGAGGAGCGGCGTGGACCAGTTGTAGCGCAGCGGTCCCTGCTGCTGCGGCTGCCGGCCCCAGTTCTGCTTCTCGGCGAAGTCCTCCATCTGCGGCGTGATGTACTGCGAGTAGTTGGTGATGTTGTTCTTGTTGGGCCGCACCGACTGCCGCTCGCGTGTCTCGATGTTGGAGCGGCCGACGTTGCCGCCCTGCTGATCGGGCTGCGACTCGGTGTAGACGATGCGCCAGTCTTCAGGATCTATTTCGGCGTGGTAGCCGTCACCTCCCGAGAGGTTGTACCAGTCGCTGGTGTAGATCGCCTGGGCGCGCGTCGCCGACGGGCCGCACGAACTGCCGGCGTCCTGCAGCCCGCCGCACACGTAGTACGGCTCGCGCATGTCGGCCGCGACGTCGTAGTACTGCGTGACGTTGATGTTGTTGAACCGCAGTGACGTCGCGCCGTCGTCGTGCGTGAGGTTGAGGCCGCCGTCGCTGCCGATGTAGTAGCGATTCTTGTTGTGCGGGTCGTGCCACATGGCATGCCAGCAGTGTCCGCCGTCGCCGCCGCCGCCCTGCAGTTGGTTCCACGTCTTGCCGCCGTCGGTCGAGCGGCGGTAGTTGATGGTGTAGCTGAAGATGTACTTGTCGTCGAGCGGACTGATCGCGACGTGCATGTAGTAAAACGGCCGGCTGAGATAGCGATCGAGGAACGTCCAGGTGGCGCCGCCGTCTTCCGATCGATACATGCCGGCGCCGAGCTTCGTCAGGTCCGCGCACGCCGGGTCCGGGGCGGGCGGCGTTGCCGGAGCGCCCGGAGCGCCCGGAGCACCCGGAGCACCCGGAGCACCCGGAGCACCCGCGCGGCCGCCGCCACCGCCTGCGCCGCCTGCGCCTCCACCACCACCACCACCACCACCACCACCACCACCGCGACCGCCCCCGCAGTTGGGCTGGAAGCCATGTTCGACGTGCGCCATCAGCACCTTGGGGTTGGTCCGCCCAATCGCGATGCCGATGCGACCCAGATCGCCCTCGGGCAGCCCTCTCGTGAGCTTCGTCCAGGTCTTGCCGCCGTTGGTCGTCTTGAAGATGCCGCTGTGCGGCCCGCCGCTCTTCAGCACCCACGGGTACCGGCTCCGCTGCCAGAACGTGGTGTAGAGGATCTCCGGATTGGACGGGTCCATCACCATGTCGATGGCACCGGTGGCCGCATCGGTCGGCAGGCCGCCGCCGAGCTTGGTCCACGACTTCCCGCCGTCCGTTGTTTTGTAGACGCCGCGTTCGCCGATCGGCGCCCAGATGTTGCCGATGGCCGCGACGTAGACCGTGTCGGTCATCACCGGGTGAATCAGGATCTTCGCGATGTTGTAGGACTCGCGCAGACCGACGTTCGTGAACGTCTTGCCGCCGTCGGTGGACTTGTAGATCCCGTCACCCCACGCCGCGGTGTTGCGGCCGCACTCCTCGCCGGTCCCGATCCAGATCGTCTGACCGCCGTCTTTCTGGTTGAGCCGCACATCGCCGATTGACGCGGCGCCGTAATTGTCGAAGATCGTCGTCCAGGACGTGCCGCCGTTGTCCGACTTCCAGACACCGCCCGAGGCCGATCCGACGATGACCTTCGTCCAGTCGCTTTCGAGCGCGTCGATGGCCGAGATCCGGCCGATGAGGTTCGCGTTGCCGAGGTTGCGCCAACGCAGATCCCGGATCATCGGGTCGGTCGATGGCGGTGTGCCCGACTGCGCGGTGAGCGTGGCGCCGGCCAGGCCCACGGTCAAGACGCACGTCAGACGAACCCAGCGTGGAAAACGGGCGTGCATAGAGGTCCTCCGGGGTGACTCCATCCGATCTATTGAGCGTGAGCGCGAAAATACTGCCAGATTCACGACGCGCCGTCTACTACGATCGGCCGTAGCCACGTGAACGCCGCCCCTCCTCCGCGCCGGCGCGACCGCTGGCTGCAACAACTGCTGCACCTGCATGACACGCCGAAGCGCACGGCGGCGGCGTTCGCGCTCGGCGTCTTTTTCAGCTTCTCGCCGCTCATTGGCCTGCAGATCCTGCTTTCGTTCACGCTGGCGTTTCTGCTGCGCCTCAACCGGCTCGCCGTCTTCGTCGGGCTGAACGCGAATCTCCCCTGGATCGTCGCGCCGTGGTACGCCGTGACGACGCTCGCGGCGGCCCGGGTGCTCGGCATCGGATTGCCGGACGACTTCCGTGCGAGGCTCGCGGGACTCTTCGCCCACAGCCTCTTCGCGCGTGAGTTCTGGGCCGAGGCCGGCGCGCTGCTCCAGCCGTTTCTCGTGCCGTATCTCGTCGGTCCCACGATTGGTGCGATGGTCATCGCGGTTGCGACGTACGTCGCCACGACGGCCATCCTCGAGCGCCGCCGTCAGTCGGCGAGGGCCACGATAGAATGAACGCGGCCGAATGAGCCGACTTCTCGAGGCAACCTACCGCGCCGAGCAGGCGCATTTCTGGTTTCGCGGACTGGAGCGTTTTTCGCAGCCACTGATCACCGAGGCGTTGCACGGCATCGCGCGGCCCGAGATTCTCGACTGCGGCTGCGGCACCGGCGCGAACATGAAGCGCCTGAGCGCCTACGGCGGCGTCACCGGGTTCGACATCAGCGAGGCGGGTCTCAGGTTCGCGCACACCTACAACCAGCGGCGGCTGGCGCAGGCGAGTGCGCTGGCGATTCCGTTCGCCAGCGCGGCGTTCGACTTCGTGACGGCGTTCGACATCCTCGCCTGCCTGCACGACCACGAGGAACGGCAGGCGCTGGCCGAGATGCGCCGGGTGCTCCGTCCCGGCGCCGCGCTGCTCCTCAACACGGCGGCGCTGCCGATCCTCCGCGGCCAGCATGCGGTCTTCGGCAACGAGGTCCGGCGCTACACGCGCTCCCGGCTCCGCGCGTCGCTCGAGCGCGCGGGCTTCACCGTGTCGCGCCTCACGTATACGAACTTCAGCCTGCTTCCGGTGATCTTTCCGATCCGGCTCTCGCAGCGATTGATGGGATTGTCCACGCCCGAGGAAACCGGCGCCGACATCACGGTCCCGCCCGCGCCCATCAACGCGCTGTTCAGCGGCGTGGTGGCGGCCGAGGCGGTCGCGCTCCGCTACGTCAACATGCCGCTCGGCAGCTCACTGCTGGCGCTCGCCCGCAAGACGTAGCCGCAGCCACTCCGCAAACTGGCGGAACGCCCGGCCGCGGTGCGCGACCTCCAGCTTTTTCGCATCGTCCACTTCGCCAAACGTCGCGCCGTACGGCGGATAGAAAAAGATCGGGTCGTAGCCGAACCCGTTCGTGCCCCGCGGGGCGGGGGCGATTTCGCCCTCGACGGTGCCAAGACATTCGTAGGCCAAGGGCCCCGGGCCCAGGGCCCCGTCCACGAACGCCAGCGCGCTCACGTATCTCGCGGTCCAGGGGCGGGTGTGCGGCGCGAGCTCGCGGTAGAGATTGACGAACTTGTCTGGATACGTCGCACCGGGGTAGCGGGCGCTGTGGACGCCGGGCCGGCCGTCGAGCGCCTCGATCTCCAGGCCGGAATCCTCCGCCACGACCGGCACGCCGAACGTTTGCGCGTAGGAGATCGCCTTGAGCCGGGCGTTCTCGGCGAACGTCGCGCCGGTTTCCTCCGGCTCCGGGACCGGCGGGAAGTCACTGAGACTCTCGAGCTCGATCGGCAGCGGTCCGAGCACTCGCCGGATTTCGCGAACCTTGCCGGGGTTGGTCGTGGCAATCAGCACGGTTCAGCGCGGCTTGGTCCCGATCGCGAAGAGGTGCTGCGCGCCACGCACGAACATGACGCCCTCGGACAACGCCGGCGTCGACATCAGCGCCTCGCCCATCGTGTTGGTTGCGACGGGCTTGAACTCCGGGCCCGCCGCGATCACGATGATCTCGCCGTCCTCGCCCGAGACGTAGATCTTGCCGTCGGCCGCCACCGGTGACGCGCTGAAGCCGCTGCCCGGATGCGGGACGCGCTCGCGGTACACTTCCGCGCCGGTCGCCAGCGTGTAGGCGTCGAGCACGCCGTTGTTCGCCAGCACGTAGAGCAGGCCGCGATAGGCGAGCGGCGTCGGCATGTACGAACCACGGCCGGTCTTGCTCCACGCGACGCCCGGGCTCGTGGTCTGGCCCGGCGCGGGAGTGATGTCGCCACGCGCGCCGGGGCGGACGGCGAACACCGGCCGTTCGGGCGCGCGGCCGCTGGCGATGACGAACAGGCCGTCGGCCGCGATCGGCGTCGGCGCGGTGATCTTCGAGCTGCCGCCGAGCCGCCAGCGTTCCTTGCCGGTCTGCGGGTCGTACCCGCGCACGAAGTTCGACGCGTTGGTCACGAGCTCCGGGCCCGCGGCGGTCGTGACGACGGTCGGCGTGCCCCACGATGGCAGCTCGTCGCGTTCGGTCTTCCAGACCGTCCGGCCGGTCTCGAGGTTGAGCGCCACGAGGAACGAGTCAGCCTGCGTGTCGCACTGGACGATCACGAGGCCGTTCCAGATGATCGGCGAGCTCGCCGGGCCCCATTCGTACGTCGGGATGTCGTACGCGCCCATGTCGACACGTCCGAGATCGACCTTCCAGCGGAAGTTGCCATTCACATCGTAGGCGTGGACGCCCTGCGATCCGAACCAGGCGACGACGATCCGCCCGTCGGTCGCGGGCGTCGCGCTCGCGTATGTGGACTTGATGTGGCGCTTGTTGAGCGGCTCGCCTTCATTCGCGACGCGCTCCCAGACGATGCGTCCGGTGCGCTTGTCGAGCGCGTACAGCATCCAGCGGTGGCGCGATCGATCGTCGGACGCGTCGCCGTCGCCGTAGAGGCCCGGCTTGAACGTCGCGTTCGGACGCGTGCTGATCGCGGACGTCACGAATACGCGATCGCCCCAGACGATCGGGCTCGAGTGCGCGAGCCCGGGAATGGTCGTGCTCCAGAGCACGTTCTCGCCGGTCTTCACGGTCCAGGCGTCCGGCAGCTGCTGTCCGTCGGAGACACCCGCCGCGTCACGGCCGCGGAATGACGGCCAGCTGCCGCGCGCGTTTGCGGCGGCCGGGAGCGGCGGCGGCGACGGCGCGGCCGTCCGCACCAGGCTGCGCGTCGGGACGACCGCTTTCTCGCCCGCGGGACGCCAGGTGCTGCGATCGAGAATCATCCGCCGCGACGTGCAGCCGTCCTCGATCAACTGGAAAGTGACTCGTCCGGTGGCCACCGCAAAGGTGTAGCGCCCCGGCGAGCTGCAATCAGGGTTCGGGGGCTTCGTCAGGACGAGCTCGACACGTGGTCCGTCGGCCTTCCACGTTCCGATGAGCGCCGGCCAGCCGGAGCCCGTGATCGAGAAGGTACCGTCGGTGCGAAATTGCCCGGCAAACCCGCCGAACGCGAGTGGTCCTTCCGGCAGCGGGGTGGACTGTGCGGCCGCGACGAGACTGAGCGCCGAGGCGACGAGACTGAGGCGAACACGCATGGGCCGGATCGTATACTCCTTTGACACGAGCCTTCTGTTTCGACTGGAGATGTCATGAGGACCTTCCTTGGCACTATCGTCGGGCTCCTCGCCCTGGTCGTCACCTTGCCCGGCCAGCAGGCGGTCCGGCGTTTCACGTTCGACGACTTCTCGCGGGTCAAGCGCGTCGCCGACCCGCAGTTCTCGCCCGACGGGTCCTCACTCGCCGTGGTGATCTCCACGCCAAACCTGGAGGAAAACCGCCACGTCGCGTCGATCCAGACGGTGGACGTGGCGAGCGGCAACTCGCAGGTTCTCGTCAACGGCGAGAAGGCAATCGCCGTGTCATTCCCGCGCTGGTCTCCCGACGGCCGGCAGATCGCCTACCTGGCGAACGTGCCCACGGGCGGTCAGCCGAAGGCGCAGATTTTCGTCATCTCGAACCGCGGCGGGACGCCGAAACAGATCTCGACGGCGCCGAGCGGCGTGCAGCAACTCGCGTGGTCGCCCGACAGCAAGACGATCGGCTTTGCCACCGCGGATGAGCCGGAGAAGAAGCCCGGCTATCAGCGCTGGAACGATTCGTTCGAAGTGCAGTTGAACGATCACTTCCTGACGTCGGCATCGCTCCCGCCGACGCACGTCTGGACCGTGCCGGCGGCCGGCGGCGAGATGAAGCGGTTGACGTCGGGCACGTGGACCTTGCCCGTCACGCGTCCGCCCGGCGCGCCGTCCTCGATGATTGCGTGGACACCGGATGGGACCGCCATCCTGTTCAACCGCACGGGAGGCGGCGCGGGTGGGGGCGGCTTCGGCGGGGGCGGTCTTCAGGTCGTCAACGTGTCGGACGGCACGATCAAACCCCTGACCGGCGGCAACGGCACCCATCCGGCGTTCTCGCCTAACAAGGACATGGTCGCGTTTCTCCTCGGTGGCAACGCGGCCGTGCTGCCGACGACGCCGGCTTCGCCTGACAGCCCCGTGCAGCCGCGCCAGTTGACGCAGGCGATCGATCGTGGCATCGCGCGCGTGCTCTGGATGCCGGACGGCAAGTCGGTCATCGTCGGCGCGAACGACGACGAGCGCGTGTCGCTGTGGCAGGTGCCGCTCGAGGGCGCGGTGAAGAAGCTCGACACCGGTGACGTCAGTCCCAACTCGTCGTTCTTCGTGGACATGGCGATCAGCCGGACGGGTGCGATCGCGTTCGCCGGAACGTCGCCAACGCGGCCCGCGGAGCTGTACTACAAGGCCTCGCCGGACGAGCCCATCCGGCGGTTGACGACGGTCAACGACGAGATCGCGTCGCTGCCGCTCGGGAAGTCGGAGGTCGTGAGGTTCTCGAACGACGCGTTCGAACAGAATGCGGTCCTCACGTATCCGCCGGCCTTCGATCCGTCGAAGAAATACCCGATGGTCCTCCTGATTCACGGCGGACCGCGCGCAGCCTCGATGATGACGTTCAGTCCCGGCGCACAGCTCATGGCCGCCAAGGGCTGGCTGGTGCTGCAACCGAACTACCGCGGCAGCGACAACCTCGGCCGCAAGTTCCAGGGCGCGATCACCGGCGACGCCGGCGCCGGACCGGGCGGCGACGTCATGGCGGCCATTGCCGCCGTCAAGGCCAAAGGATTCGTGGACGACACGCGCCTCGGCGTGTCCGGCTGGTCGTACGGCGGCTACATGACGACCTGGATGCTCGGCAACTACCCGGACGTCTGGAAAGTCGGTGTCGCCGGCGCCGACGTGACCGACCGTCTCGAACAGCAGAGCTTCAGCGACGGCGCCAGCGGAGCGCGCGGCAACCACTCGCCCTGGCTGAACGCACAGGCGATGGAGCGGGAACGCGCGCAGTCGCCGATGAGCTACGCCGGCAAGATCAAGGCGCCGACGTTGATCCTCGCCAACACCGGCGACTACCGCGTGCCGATCACGCAGTCGTACAAGCTCTTCCACGCGCTGCGCGACGCGGGGATCACGTCGCGCTTCATTGCGTATCCGATCTTCGGCCACAACGCGACCGATCCGGTCCGCCAGCGCGACGTGCAGGAACGCTGGATCGGCTGGCTCGAACGGTACCTGAACGATCCGCCGGCGCCGGGCGGCGGACGGTAGCGCACGACGGCTAGGGCACGAGCGGGCGGATCCGCAGGTTCCTGAACCAGACCTCGTCGCCGTGGTCCTGGAGCAGCAGCCGCGTCTTGAACTTCGTGCCGAAGTTGGGAATGTCCTTGTACTTGCTTTTCGCCACGGCCTCGAGCAACGCGGGGGACTCCAGCTCGTACTCGACGACCTTGGCGCCGTTGAGCCAATGCTCGACGTGCTTGCCTTGCACGAGGATGCGCGACTCGTTGAATTCACCGACCGCGTTCAAGCGCTTGGCGGGACCCGGGGGCACGAGTGAATAGAGGGCGCCGGCCTGTCGAATCGGCCCGTTCTTCGCGTCCGGATGCTCCGCGTCGTCCAGCAACTGGTATTCGTGTCCGACCGCACTCCGCCCGTCGTCGCCGACATACATGACGGCGCCCGGCGCGCCGAGTCGTTCGAGGACGAAGTACTTGATCCCGCTGTTGCCGCCGCGGCTGATGCGCCAGTCGAACCGGAAGTCGAAGTCCGTGTACTGCTCGACGGTCACGATGTCTCCGCCGCCACTCCCGGGCCGGCCGTCGTTTTTGGCGTTGCGCAGGCACCCGTCGACGGCGCTCCAGCTCTTCGCCGGGTCGCGCTGGGCGTCGTACGCGCGCCAGCCGTTGAGCGTCTGGCCGTCGAACAGTAACTTCCACCCGGCGCGCTGATCGGCCGTCGAGAGCCGGTTCGGCTGGGCCGCCGGGCTCTGACGACCCGCCAGACTGGCCGACATGACGCCCACGGCGACGGCCGTCACTGCGATCGCGAGCGGCCTGAGGCTGACTCCTGATGTCGAGCGCTTCATACGACCTCCGGCTTGGGCTGGGTGAATGTTCATGTTACGACTGCCGCGCTCGTTCTGCATCCCGCAAGAACGCCGCGACGCGGTACATCGCGTTCCGCTCCGCCCGATCGGCGGCGGTCCTGCCGTCCGGGTCTTTGATGGTCGGATCGGCGCCGTGCTGAACAAGCAGCCTGGCAGCTTCCAGCGCCTTGTCTTCGTCATCGGGCGGCAGATACATGAGGAGCGTCTCGCCGTCGTAGCCGCGCGCGCGCTCGGGTTTCTCGGTCAGGACTTCGCGCAGCCGATCGACAAAGCCGGCGTAGCCGATCTCCCAGGCGCTGCGGCTGTGGCGAGCGAGAAGCGCGATCATCCGGTGTGACTGGCAGTGCATCGCGCCGCCGAGCGGCGTGTTCCGGTACTGGCGGCCGATCGGATCGACGTCGGCCCCGCGCGCGATCAGGAGCTCGCCGACGTCGACGGCATCGTCGTACGCCGCGAAGTGGAGCGCGCGCTCGCCCTGTGGACTCTCGATGTTGGGCGATGTTCCGAGATCGAGCAGGAGCGCGGCTGCGTCACGCCGATTGTACTTGGCGGCGGCGAAGAGCGCTTCGTGCGATTTGAGGAACTCCGGATGTTTGGCGATCTCGTCTCGTATCGCCGCCGCGTCCTGGCGCAGACAGGCCGCGATCAGCGTCTGGATGGGACTCAGCATCAGCGTCGAACGCGTCGCGCCGTATCGGACAAGCGTTTCCGCGACGGCCGCGTGCCCGCGGAACATCGCCTCGTCGTACAGAGACCGCTGGCGATTTCGCCGCTCCGGGCCCGGTGCCGAGTTCGGATTCGCACCGTGCGACAAACACCATTCGGCGAGGGCGACGTCGTTGTGTTCGACGGCCGTGTCGAGGAACCAGCGCGCGCCCGTGCCGTACCCGCCGGCGTTGAGCATGTGCCATTCCGGATCGGCCCAGTCCGCGGCTCTGCCGGTGCGCACGCAGTGCTCGTAGATCAGCTCGAGAAACCAGAGTGCCTTGCCGGCGAAGTGGATGTTGTAGATCACCTGGCTGTCGTACGGATTGGCGCCGCGCTCGAGCAGCAGCCGTGCGAGCGCGTCGCGCTGCTGATGTGCGGGCCGGCCTTCTTCGCCCTCGCCGATCACGCCAGTGAGCGGCGTGTAGCTGCTGGCGCCGGCCATGAAATAGACGTTTGGATCCGCGCCGTGATCGAGCAGCGCGCGCGCGATGGCGACGGCGTTCTCCGTGACGGCGGGCAGAGACAGTCGCGTGAAGCACAGGTAGGAGAGCGGCTCCCAGCCTTTGGATCCCCAATCCCGCTTCATGAGGTCGCCTTCGCCGCCGACGTCGGTCCGTTCCGCGCCGGCCTCGCCGTTGCGCCGTCTCGCCCAGCCCGGATCGGCCGTGAGCGCGCGCGTCACGGCGTCGAGATCGCCGCAGACCACCGCTGTGTAGAAACTGGCCCTGGCGATCTCCGGATACTGCGCGATCAGACGGATCGCCGTGTGCTCGGCGCGCACGTGATCGGATCCGCCGCGCACGTGATGATCGGGACACGCGTTGTCGAGAAAGAGCGTCACCGCCTCGTCGAGTGACGGCGGCGCATTCTCAGGGGCGCGCGCGTCGCCACGCTGCGCGCGATCGTTCAGGGCGCGCTTCAGCGCCGTCCAGCCGGCGAATCCAAACTCCCGTGCGAGCGCGAGCTGGACGTCGCGCAGTCCCGGCGCGGCCGGAGCCTCGGGCAGGGATCGGACGAAACGATCGCGTGCCGCCGCATCATCGGCGCGGATGGTCTTCAGCCAGCGTTTGGCTTCCTTCTTGAGGCCGTCGAGCGAGAGATCGGGCGTGAGGTTGCGGGGCATGACCTTCCTCCGTCACTGCCTGAGGTCCGCTGATCGCCAGGCTGGAAGAAGGTTCGAACTGCTGGTCGAACCGGCTGGGTGGGAAATCCCTTGCCGCGGACAGGAGGCGCCCCAGAGCGCGCTGTCTCCACGATGCGCGCGGTCCGGGCGGCTGTCAAGTGCTGCCCGCTGGGACGGGTGCGGCACCAACTGTCGCGGTTTCCTCAGTATAATCCGGGCCTCTGCAGTCACCCGGAGGAGTCCCCATGCTTCGCAGTCGCAAGTTCGCGCCCTGGTCCGTGTCGTTGCTGGCCGTGGTCGCGCTCCTGATCGGCGCCTCGGCCGGAGAGGTCGTGCGCGCACAGCAGGATCCAACGCCGCCGCCGCAGCAACAGCAGGAGCCGCCCACAGGCGAACAGCCCGGCCGTGGCGGCCGCGGCAACCAGCCGGCCGCGCCGCTACCGTACGCGCAGGTCATCACCAAGGACGCCAAGACGGATGAGGGCATCTTCAAGGTGCACCGCGTCGTCGACACGCTCTACTTCGAGATTCCGAAGGGCGAGCTGGACAAGGACTTCGTCTGGAACGTCTCGATCAAGAAGACGACGATCGGCGCCGGCTTCGGCGGCCAGAACGTCAACAGCCACGTCGTGCGCTGGGTGAAGCGGGGCGATCGCATCCTGCTCCAGAGCATGGATTACAGCATCACCTCGACGGCCGACGACGTCGTCGCGCAGGCCGTGGCGAATGCGAACTACCCGGCCATCATCCGCGCGCTGCCGGTCGCGGCCTACGCGCCCAACGGCGACGCCGTCGTGGACGTCACGGCCCTGGTGATGGAACAGGGCGGCGGAGGCGGTGGAGCGGGCGGCGGCGGAGGCGGCGGGGGCGTGCCGGAGTTCTCCGTCGCGAGCGCCATCGGCGGGCGCGGCACCGACGCCACGCGCTCGTTCCTCGAACGTGCGGTGTCGTTTCCCGAAAACATCAATATTGAAGCCACGTTGACGTTCACGAGCGGCGCCGGTGCGGCTGGCGGCGGTGGCGGCGGTGGACGCGGCGCCGGCGGCGGCGCGGGCATGCGCGGTCCGAGCGGCACAGTGCTCGTCCATCACAGCCTGATGAGACTGCCGGCGGCGCCGATGATGTCCCGGCGCTTCGACGAGCGTGTCGGCTTCACGACGCTCAACGTCGTCGATTTCGGCACCGACGAGCATCGCTCGGTGCGCGAGCGGATCATCAACCGCTACCGGCTGGAGAAGAAGGATGCGAACGCGGCCGTCTCCGAGCCCGTGAAGCCGATCGTCTTCTACGTCGATCCGGGCACGCCGTCGAAGTGGGTGCGCTACGTGAAAGAAGGGATCGAGTCCTGGCAGCCGGCATTCGAGGCGGCGGGGTTCAAGGGCGCGATCCAGGCGCGGGACGTCCCGGCGAACGATCCGGAATGGAGTACCGAGGACGCGCGCTTCTCGGTCGTCCACTGGGTGCCGACGGCGAACGAAAGCCAGACGTTCATCACCGATCCGCGCAGCGGCGAGATTCTCTCGTCGGCCGTGGACGTGTACCCGAGCATCCAGAGCTTCGGACCCATTTCCTACTTCGTCCAGGCCGCGCCGCTCGACAAGCGCGCGCAGCAGCTGCCGCTGCCTGACGAGGTCCTCGGCGCGCTCGTGCGATTCCAGGTCGCGCACCAGATCGGGCACGCGCTCGGCCTGCCGCACAACCTCAAGGCGAGCTCGCTCTATACGGTCGCGCAGGTCCGCGATCCGAAATGGGTCAAGGAAAACAGCTTCGTCCCGTCGATCATGGACGACGTGCGGTTCAATTACGTCGCGCAGCCGGAAGACGGCCTCGACCCGGCCGACCTCATGCCGAAGCTCGGGCCGTACGACAGGTTCGCGATTTCCTGGGGCTACAAGCCGGTGGCGTCCGCGAAGACGGCACAGGCCGAGCGCACCACGCTGGATCAGTGGGCGCGGCAGCAGGACACCACCCCGTATCTGCGGTTCTCGACCGAGGGCGCGGCGGCGAGCGATCCGGGCGAGAACGCCGAAGCGGTCGGCGACGCCGACGCCGTGGCGGCGACGACACTGGGGCTGAAGAACCTCGCGAAGGTGTCCGACCTCATGTTCAAGGCCACGAGCACGAAGGTCGGCGATCCGTGGGACGACCTCGAAGCGGTCTACAACCGCATGGTCGCCCAGTGGGGCACCGAGATGAGCCACGTCGTCAAGGTCGTCGGCGGCCTGGAGTCACACCAGATCCACATCGGCCAGCAGGGCGATCGGTTCAAGACCGTGTCCAAGGCGAAGCAGGTCGAGGCCCTGCAGTTCCTCGTGAACAACGCATTCACCGTGCCGGCGTTCATGGTCCGGACCGACGTGCTGCGCCGCATCCAGCCGAGCGGCGCGGTCGACCGCGTGCGCACGGCGCAGACCGCGGTGCTGACGGCGCTCCTGCAGAATCAGCGCATCGATCGCATGACGGAGCAGTTGACGATTGACGGGCCGACGGTCGCCTATGCGCCGCTGCAGTTCCTGATGGACGTCCGCAACGGCGTGTGGTCCGAAGCCGGGAAGCCCGGCACCGCCGTGACGATCTATCGCCGCAATTTGCAGCGCGCGTACCTCGAGATCATGGACCAGAAGATCAACGGGACGCCGGCAGCCAGTGCGGAGATTCGGATGCTGGTCAAGGGCGAGTTGAACGCGCTCAGCCGCCAGCTGCAGACCGCGGCCGGGGCGGCCGGCCTCGACGAGAACACGCGTCGTCACTTCGCCGACGCCCGTGAAGAGATTGCGACCATCCTCGACCCGAAGGTGCCGCGGCCGGAACCAGCCGCCGGCGCCGGAGCCGCAGTGGGCGGGCGTGGCCGCGGTGGCGTGCGCTAGGACATCGGGAGGCAGGGACATGTTCCGACAGAGAACGCTCGTCACGTGGTCGCTTACGCTCGGCTGCGCCCTGGCGTTTTTCGCCGGGTCGTCGGCGCTGGCGCCCTTGCAGGCCGTGTCCGGTGTCGTGCCCGCTGAACCGCCGCAGGGACGCGGCGGCGGTGCGGGCGCCGGTCGCGGCTCGGGCCCGCGGCCGTACAACGAAGTCATCACCAGCGCCGCGAAAACCGACGAGGGCATCTTCAAGGTCCATCGGATCACGGAGGGCAGCCGCGACACGCTCTACTACGAGATCGGCAAGGGGGAGATGGACAAGGATTTCCTCTGGAACACGCAGATCAAGCGCACGGCGATCGGCGCGGGCTATGGCGGCCAGAACGTCGGCAGCCGCGTCGTCCGCTGGTCGCTGAAGGGCGACCGGGTCCTGCTCACGGACATCAACTACACGCTCGTCACCGACCCGAGTAATCCGTTGAAAGACGAGGCCAACCTGCCGGCGATCATTCGCGCGTTCCCTGTCGAAGCGTACGCGCCGAACGGCGACCCGGTGATCGACGTGACCGCGCTCTTCACGACGGACGTCCAGGAATTCTCCGCGCGCGGCGCGGTCGGCGGCCGCGGCATGGACGCGACGCGCACGTTCCTCGAGAAGGCGGTGTCCTTCCCGCAGAACATCAACGTCGAAGCGACGGTGACGTATACGACCACGCCGGAGGCGGGCGCGGCCGATGCCGGCGGCGGACGCGGGGGCGGCCGTGGCGGCGGCGCGCGCGGGCCGAGCGCGACGCTCCTGCTGCATCACACCATGCTCAAGCTGCCCGAGAAGCCGATGATGGCGCGGCTCTTCGACGAGCGCGTCGGCTACTTCACGCAGAGCCTCACCGACTTCGGCACCGGCGAGCAGCAGCAGATGCAGAAGCGCTTCATCACGCGCTACCGCCTGGAGAAGAAGGATCCGAATGCGGCGGTCTCCGAGCCGGTGAAGCCGATCACGTACTACGTCGATCCGGCGACGCCGAAGCGGTGGGTGTCGTGCATCAAGGAAGGCATCGAGTCCTGGCAGCCCGCCTTCGAGCTCGCCGGGTTCCGGAACGGCATCGTCGCGAAGGAAGCGCCGAGCAAGGCGGAGGATCCCGACTGGAACATCGAGGACATCCGCTATTCGGTCATCGACTACCTGCCGTCCACGACCGAGAACGCCGTCGGACCGCATCTGCACGATCCGCGCAGCGGCGAGATCATCAATGCGAACGTGCAGTACTACCACAACGTCATGAACCTGGCGAAGAACTGGTACTTCGTCCAGGCGAGCCCGAATGATCCACGCGCGCAGCAACTGCCGCTGCCCGACGATCTGATGTGCCAGCTCGTCAAGTACGTCGTCGCGCACGAGGTCGGGCACACGCTCGGCTTCCAGCACAACATGAAGGCGAGCTCGACCTACACGATCGAGCAGGTGCGCGATGCGAAGTGGGTGCGGGAGAACGGCCATACGCCGACGTTGATGGACTACTCGCGCTTCAACTACGTCGCGCAGCCCGAGGACAAGATCGATCCGAAGGACCTCGTCCCGAAGATCGGCCCGTACGACAAGTGGGCGACGCACTGGGGTTACGCGCCGATTCCGAGCGCGAAGACGCCGGAAGAAGAGAAGCCGACGCTCGACAAATGGGCGCGCGAGCAGGACGAGAAGGCGTATTACCGCTTCTCGACGGAAGGCGCGGCTGGCACCGATCCGGGCGACGAAACCGAGGCCGTCGGCGACATCGACGCCGTCAAGGCCACGGCGCTCGGCATCAAGAACCTTTCGCGTGTCTCCGAGACGCTGATGAAGGCGACCAACTACAAGGTCGGCGAGCCGTGGGACGAGCTCGAGGAGGTCTACGGGCGCATGGTCGGCCAGTGGACCACCGAAATGGGTCACGTCGTGCGCGTGATCGGCGGCGTCGATTCGCAGCAGAAGCACATCGGCCAGAACGGGCCGCGATTTGTCACCGTGGCCAAGGCTCGCCAGGCCGAAGCGGTGCAGTTTCTGATCGCGAATGCGTTCACGGTCCCGAAGTTCATGATCCAGCCGGAGATCCTGCGCAAGATCCAGCCCACCGGCATCATCGATCGCGTGCGCACGGCGCAGGCCGGCATCATGGGCCAGCTGCTCCAGGCGCAGCGGCTCGAGCGCATGGCCGAGCAGGCCGTGCTCGACGGCGAGGCCGTCGCCTACTCGCCGCTGCAGTTCCTCACGGATTTGCGCGCCGGCGTGTGGTCCGAGCTCGCAAAGCCGGCGGCGGCAATCGACATCTACCGCCGCAACCTCCAGCGGTCGTACCTCGAGAACATGGACGCGCGGCTGAACGGCGGTGGCGGCAGCAACGAGGTCCGGGCGCTCGTCCGCGGCGAGTTGCAGGCGCTCGACAAGCAGTTGCAGTCGGCGCTGCCGGGCGTGACCGACGAGATGTCGCGGCGCCACCTTCAGGACTGCCGCGATCAGATTGCCGAGTCGCTCGATCGGCTCGTGCCGCGGCCGGCGGCCCCGGCCGGCGGCGCGTTCGGGCGCGGACGCGGCGGGATACGGTAGCGCGCGACCTCAAACTGCCGTCGCGCGCACGAGCAGGATCGGGATCTGGCTCTTGTGCCTGACGGCGGTGATCGTGCTGCCGTGGAGCAGATCGCCGAAGAAGCGGTGGCCGTGCGTCGTCATCGCGATCAAATCGCACTGTTCCCGCTCGGCAGCCTTGAGAATCTCCGTCGGCGGATTGCCCAGCGCCAGGTGGATCCGTACCGCCAACCCTCTCGCGCCGAGCGCCGTCGCCTGCTGCTGAAGGTATTCGCGGTCCGCCTTCATCTCGTCGGACTCGGCCAGCTTCAGGTCGTCGTAGAGACGCGCCACCCAGCCGTCCGCGACGTGTATCAGCAGGAGCTCCGAGCGGCAGAGCGACGCCAGTTCGGCGACATGCGGCACCAGACTTCGGTCGGCCGGGCCATTTTCGAGTGCGACGAGAATCCTCTTGTACATGATGTCGTCACCCGAACAGGCTGCTGATCCAGGCGATGATGCCGAAGTAGTCCAGCAAGTACTTGACGTTCAGACTCACGATGAGTCCGGCGGTCGTCCACGCCAGCGCCTTGATCCAGCCGGGATTGACGAAGTCGCCCATCTTGGCCCGGCTGCTGGTGAAGACGACCAGCGGTACGACCGCGAACGACAATTGCAGGCTGAGAATGACCTGGCTCAAGACCAGCAGCGTCGCCGTGCCGTGCTCGCCGTAGAACGCAGTGACGATCACGGCCGGGACAATCGCGATGAGCCGCGTGATCAGCCGTCGCAGCCACGGACGCAGGCGAATCCTGAGGAAGCCCTCCATGACGATCTGTCCGGCCAGCGTGCCGGTGAGCGTGGAATTCTGGCCAGAGGCGAGCAAGGCGAGAGCGAAGAGCGTGCTGGCGAGCGGCACGCCGAGCGTCGGCGAGAGCAACTTGTAGGCGTCCTGGATCTCGGCGACCTCGTGGCCCTTGCCGTAGAAGGTCGCGGCTGAGACGACGAGAATCGCGCCGTTGATGAAGAGCGCGAACATCAGGGCGACGGTCGAGTCGATCGTGGCGAACTTGATCGCTTCGGCCTTGCCGGCGGCGTTGCGCTCGTACTTCCGCGTCTGCACGACCGACGAATGCAAGTACAGGTTGTGCGGCATCACCGTTGCGCCCAGGATGCCGATGGCGATGTAGAGCATCTCGGGACGCTGGACGATCTCGAGCTTCGGCAGGAACCCGCCCAGGACCGCGACAACGTCAGGCTGCGAGAAGAGGATCTCGGCGAAGAAGCAGCCGCCGATGGTCAGGATGAGCGTGATGACGAGCGCCTCGATGTACCGGAATCCCTTGTTCTGGAGGTACAGCACGGCCAGCACGTCGAGGGCGGTGATGCACACCCCCCAGATCAACGGGAGGCCGAACAGGAGGTTCAACGCGATCGCTGATCCGATCACTTCCGCGAGGTCGCACGCGCAGATCGCCACCTCGCAGAGCACCCACAGCACGAAGGACACGCGGCGGGAATAGTGGTCGCGGCAGGCTTGCGCGAGGTCGCGGCCGGTGACGATCCCCAGCCTGGCGCAGAGCGCCTGCAGGAGGATGGCCATGAGGTTCGACAGGAGGATGACGCTGAGCAGCGTGTAGCCGAACTGCGAGCCGCCGGCGAGGTCGGTCGCCCAGTTGCCGGGATCCATGTAGCCCACGGCGACCAGATACCCTGGTCCGGAGAACGCGAGCAGCTTCCGCCAGAAGCCCAGCGTGTGCGGCACCAGAATCGTGCTGTGGACCTCCGGCAAACTGACGTCGGATTGCGGCAGGCGCCAGGCCGAGGGCGTCGCCGGTTCTGGCGTTGGCGGAGTCGCTGGCCGGGGAGTGCCGTCCGTCATGTGCCCAGCGATACTACTGCGACAGAGACCCTTGGGGCCCGGCAATCCGTGCCGGACCTCAAGGAATGCCGGACCTCAAGAAGTGCAGGTCAGTATTTGAGTATCTTGCCAACCACCTGCCGCTGGTGCTCGACGAGCGCCTTGATCCCCTGATCGGCGAGCGCCAGGAGTTGATCGAGGGCCGCGCGATCGAACGGCTTGGTCTCCGCCGTGCCCTGGACCTCGATGAAGCGGCCGTCGGCGGTCTTGACGACGTTCATGTCCACCTCGGCGCGGGAGTCTTCGTCGTACGCGAGATCGAGGAGGGGCGTGCCGTTGACCACGCCGACGCTCGTCGCGGCGACGTAGTCGGTGACCGGGACGCGCGGCAGCGCGCCCTGCTCGCGCAGCCGCTCGAGCGCGAGGACGAGCGCGACGAAGCCGCCGGTGATCGCCGCCGTCCGCGTGCCGCCGTCGGCCTGGATGACGTCGCAGTCGATCCAGAGCGTGCGCTCGCCCAGCTCGGCCATCGACGTGATCGATCGCAGCGATCGCCCGATCAGCCGCTGAATCTCCTGTGTCCGGCCGCCGACTTTGCCGCTCGACGCCTCGCGCGTCGTGCGGGTCGAGGTCGCGCGCGGCAGCATGCCGTACTCGGCCGTGACCCAGCCCTTGCCCGACCCGCGCAGGAACGGCGGGACGCGATCCTCGACCGACGCGGTGCAGATGACCTTGGTGCGGCCGACTTCGATCAGCACCGATCCTTCCGGGTGGATGACGAAGTCGGCGGTCAGCCGCGTCGGGCGGACCATGTCGGGCGCGCGTCCATCGGTTCGTGTCATGCGTTTACTGTGCCTTTCGGACCCATTTTTGTCCCTGGGCGAGCGGCTGCCGGAGATCGACGTGGCCGGCCAGGGTGTCTACTTCTTTACCATCGATCAGAATCTGGACGGCGGTCACGTCGGCGAGATTGGCCGTCAGCGCATTCACGATCGCAAAGATCGCGAGCGCCTCGTTGAGCGATCCGCCCGAATGCGCCGTGGCCGCCTCCGGGCTCAGATCCACGTACGCTTCGCCCCGTCCGGCGAGGAAGACCGCGCGGACGGTCGTGCCGGCCGGGATCGCCGACACCAGACCGCTCGGCGCCGCAGCCACCTGTGCTTCGACGATGTGGCGGGCCTGTTCCGCCGGGTTGGGGCCGTACACGACTTCGCGGTTCACGGGAACGAGCTCCGCGCCGTCCTCCGATACATAGAAGAGCGTCGCCTGTATCTTGCGGCTTTCCCCCGCCGGCGCCGACGGGCCGGCGCCCGGCGGCGCCGCGGGCTCTTCCGGCGACCGCGTGAGGAACGACGGCAGCATCGCGAAGACCAGCCACACTCCGGCCGCCAGGAGCGCGACCCCGCCGCCGATCGCAATCCACAGACCGCGCCGCGACGACGGCTTGCTCATCGCGCTTGGCTCCGGCGATCCCCTCGTCAGCCGGTCGCTCATCGAGCCTCCCGCGGCGGCGTGAGATCCGGAATCCCGCGCCGGACGTCGCTGACGCTGACGACGATCGCGTCCACGATGGCGGCCGAGATTTCACCGCTCGTGAGCGCACGCTCATCGGCGGCGTTGGTCAGGAAGCCGAGCTCGAGCATGACCGCCGGCATGTTCGCCCCAACCAGGACACGGAGCGGCGCCTGCGTCGCCGGCCGGCTGTACATCGGGACACGGCGCTCGTTCAGGTGCTGAATGACGATGGCCGCCAGGGCCGACGAGCGGCGCGCGAACGGCAACTGCGCGAAATTCCAGGGCACCGGCTCGATGTTGCGCATCGTGCCGCCCAGGACCGGGACCGACGTTCGGCGCGGATCGGCCGCTTCGGCGCCGCCCGGGTAGTCCTCGAGGCTGAGCGACAGCACCTGCGCGCCACGCACGCTGGGCCGCACCGACGCGTTGGCGTGCAGGCTCAGAAACAGATCGGCCTTGTTGTTGTTGGCCAGGGCGGTCCGGCGATCCAGCGGCACGTCCTCGTCGCTGTCGCGCGTGAGCAGCACGCGAAGGCCGAGACGGCTCTCGATCGTCGCCTTTACTTTCCGCGCCATCTGCAGCGTGAAGTCTTTCTCCTTCGTCCCGCCCGCGCCCTTCACGCCTTCGTCGGCGCCGCCATGCCCAGGGTCGATGACCACCGTGCGAATCGTGCCCGGACTGAGATCGAGGGTCGGCGCATCCTGCGCTCCCGGGCGCGGCGCAGCCGGCGCCGGCGTCGGCGGCGCAGGTGGGGGCGGCGGCGGCGCCGGCGCCAGGTCGATCGTGAGGGGCGATCCGTCCCGTTCGTCTTCAGCGCGAAACTCGGTGGCCGAGGCGCCCAGCATCAGGATCAGCGTGGTGCCCTCCACGCGCACGCTCGTGACGAAGTCGGGCACTTGTGCGGTGAGCGGCCCCGGGTCCAACGCGGTCGCCTCGAACCTGACGACCAGGCGATTGCCCTCGCGGGCGACCTTGTGCGGCGTCGGCGGATCGATGTCGACGATCACGCGTCCGCCGTTCGCGGTCTTTTCCGCACGTGCCGAAATCTGCGGCACGCGCACGTCTCCCAGCAGGATGAGGCGCGATGTGCGCCGGACCACGATCCGCTGGTTGGTCGCCGGGCCGAGGGCGAGCGGGATGAAATCCACCGGCACCTGCCACACGTTGCGCTCGCGCGTGATCGGCCCCGACAGCTGGACGACGCGACCGGCCGCCTGCACGAACGACTGGCCCGGCACGGCGATGATGCGCTGGCCGCGCGTTTCGATCAGCAGACCGCCGGCGAGCGTGTCCTCTGTCGCCTTGAGCCCGAAGAGCCCGGCCAGTTGATCGAGCGGGACCATGTCCACGCCGTTCGACGTGCGGAACGGCAGCGCGCGGCGCCCGTCGGTCGAGATGAGGGTGTAGGTGGACCCGGCCTGTCCTTGAGTATTCACGCGCATCGCAAGGAGGAGTGCGGTCGTCAGGCCGGCCAGAAGGAGCACTGACGTCGAGACGGACACGCGAAAGCGCGGAAAACGCAAGCAAGCCATCATAATTGATGTCCATGCCGCTGGCCGGGTACTCGGGCACGCCCCTCGTCAAGAAACTCGGGATCAAGCCCGACACGACCGTGGCGCTGCTGGGCGCCCCGCGCGGGTTCCGGCGGGAGCTGGTGGACCTGCCGGCGAGCGTGCGCCTCCTCACCAGGGCGCCGCCGCCCGCGGATCTCGTCATCTGGTTCGTCACATCGCGAAAGGATCTCGAGGCGGGTGTGGCCGCCGCGCGCCGCCAGATGACCTCCGGCTTGTGGGTCGCGTGGCCGAAAAGAGCCTCGGGTGTCGTGACCGACGTCACCGAAGACGTGGTCCGCGCCGCTGGCCTGGCGAACGGGCTCGTGGACTACAAGGTCTGCGCGGTCAACGCGATCTGGTCCGGGTTGAAGTTCGCGAGGAGAAAGACGCGATGAGAGCCGCGGCTCACAGCCCGAGCCGCGCTACGACAACCGCTGGACCATCCAGACCAGGCCGGCGAGGCCGATGAGCGCCGACGCGGGGCGGACGATGAGCCGCCGGTAGTTGGCGGAGGTCAGGCGCAGCGCGCGCACCACGGCCGCGGCCGCGAGAATCACCGCCAACTGGCCGCCTTCGACGCCGAGGTTGAAGCCGACGAGCGTGCCGGCCAGATCCGCCGACGGCAGCCGCAGCGACGTCAGCACTTCGGCAAAGCCCAGCCCATGCAGCAGCCCGAAGAGGAACACCAGCAGCAGGCGCCAGGCGTGCAGCTGCGACGTGACCAGGTTTTCGATGGCGACGTAGGCGATCGAAAGCGCGATGAGCGGCTCGACGACCGCACCGGGCAGCGACACCAGTCCGAACAGGGCCAGCCCGAGCGTCAGTGAGTGGGCCAGCGTGAACGCGCTCACCTGCAGGAGCAGCGTCCGGGCGGTGGGCGCCAGGAGAAAGAGCCCGAGGACGAAGAGAATGTGATCGAGGCCGTGCGGCAGGATGTGCGTGAAGCCGAGCACGACCGACCGCCAGAGATGCGTGCGGCGTTCCGGACCGTGAAGCTCGATCACACTGTGAGGTTGACTGCGTTCGCCGCCGTTCAGCCATTCGAAGGCCTCGATCGGCGCTGAGCCGGCCGCCTCGCGCCGGACCGCGAACACGTACGATCCGTAGACGAGTCCCGTGCGCCAGGTGAGCGCCGACGCGCCTGCGGGCACCTGACCGGCGAACCGGATCGCGACCTTCCCTGATCGATCGCCGGTGCGTCCGATGCCCGTGAGGACCAGCGGAGCATGGCGTCCGTCGATCGCCAGCTCCAGTTCGTTCCGCAGTGTTTCCTGCAGCAGGACGACGCGCCCTTCGCGGGCGGCGTCGGAGAGCGCGACGTCGCGCGGCTTGCCCGCGAGCGCCTCGAGCTTGATCAAGAGCGCGTCCAGCGCGGTGGTGAACGTCAACTCGAACGCGCCGTTGCGCGACAGCGTCACGAGCACTTCGGTATCGGCGGCCGGATGCGCAGCGACGCGAACGCCGGCGAACGTCGCGGCCAGGATGATGGCTGCCGCGGCGACGATGCGGCGCCGGCACAGGATCCGGAGAGGGCACGTGGGCGTCATCGCGATCCTCCAGCGGCGACATGACCGGTGGCGGCGATGATGCGCGCGTGTTCACGAAGGGTTCGGTCGCGGCTGCCGGTTCTGAGGGCGCGGGCGGATGCGGCGCGCGCGTCAGCGAGCCGCCCGGCCTTGAAGTACGCCCACGCCAGCGCGTCGTCGGTGAAGATGTCGTGCCGATCGACCGCGGCCGACTCGGCGATGCGGACGGCCTCGTCAACCTGCCAGCCGCGATCCGCGAGGAACACGGCCAGCCGCGCCGGTTCCGGCGCGTCCGATCGCCAGGCGGCGTCGGCGAGCCGGTACTGGCGATCGGCGTCGGCCGGGCGGCCCAGCTTCGCGAGCAGGTCGCCCGAGAGCGCGAGCGCGGCTGGAGTGGGCGCCGACGCGAGACGCGATTGCACCAGCGCGAGTGCGTCCTCGGTCCGCCCTTCGGCGGCGAGGACTTGCGCTTGCCCGTCGAGCGACATCGGGTGTCCCGGAAAGACGAAGTCCGAGTGCTCGAACTCGCGACGCGCCTCGCGCACACGATCCGCAGCGAGGTACAACCCGCCAAGCTGCGCATGCTGCCACGCCAGCGACTCCGGGTCCTTCGGGCTCGTGGCGTCGAGTGCCATCGTCATGAAGCGGATGGCCTCGGTCAGGTCGCCCTGCAGCTCGCGCGCGTAGGAAGCGCGGGCGTAGGCGGCCGCGTCCGGCCGAAGCGCGATCATGCGATCAAAGGCGTCGAAGGCCGCGTCGTACTCGCCGAGCTCGACGTGCGCGTCGCCCACCACGCCGTACGGCCAGGCGTCGTCGCGGCGAACCTGCAGGCAGCGCTCGGCCGCGCGGATCGCGTCGCGAAAGCGATGTTGGGAGAGGTACACCGCGGCGAGCATGCGGCGAGCGTGGTAGTGCTCCGGATCCCGCGCGAGGATCTTCTGCAGCGCGATCTCGGCGCGGGCGGCGAGACCGGCGTTGCCCGTCACTCGCGTCTGCCGGAGCAACGCGTCCGCCAGCATGACGGCAGCCGCGGCGTCATCCGGCCTGGCGGCGAGGCGCGCGTCCATCGCGGCGATGGTACGCGTCAGATCTTCGCGGCTGGTGCCGCTCGCCGACGACGATCCGAGCAGCGGGACCGGCGCCTCACGCTTCGGCGGCGCCGGCTTCGCGCAGGCGGCGCCGACGACCGCCAGGAGGGTCGCCGTCGAGGCGAGAGTCGATGCGCGCAGCGAGAACATGGCACAACTCCTGAAATGACCTCGGGAGTCGTTTTACGAATTTCGTAAAACGACTCCCGATGTCGTTCGTTCATCGGTTACCAGGCGTGGGGGAGGCCACGTACGGGAAGAAGAACAGGAATGGCTTGTCGTTGGCCGGCACGCCGTCGCCAAGCTGAGCGTTGATGCCGGTGTTGAACGACGGCGTCAGCGGCGTCGCGCCGGCCATCGCTCGCAGCGCGATATCCACGACGTCGTCGGTCAGCCGGCGGCCGTTGGGGAAGCCGGCGATGTCGCCACCCAGCACGCCGAGGCGGTTCGGGTTGGTGTTCGGCGGAATCGCGACGTTCAGCCGCAGCATCTCGGACGGCCGCACGTTCGGCGGCTGATTGAGACCGGGGATCCCGGTGAGGAAGATCGTCACCAGGTCATTGCGCGGTGTGGGCGGCGACTGGATGCCGAAGAGCGCCGACAGCAGCCGGGGCACCTCGGGATCGGTCACGAAGCTCAGCGCGGCGCCGTCGCCTGTGGGGTGGAGCGAGTTGAAGACGTCCTTCACGCCGCGCGGAATCACCACCTCGTTGACGAGCGGCTGTCCCAGGCGCGACACCTGCACGTAGCGGCCGCTGTGCTGTTCCTGGCCGCCGCCACGAGCCGTGACCGACGGACGGCTTGCGGTGGACCACACGCCGATCACCGCGTTCGGGTCGCTGGCCGAGGACGGCCGCGCGCCGTTGGCGGTCACCGACGAGATCGGCACCTCGAGCGCGATCGTGTGCACGTTGAAGCCGGCGAGCGAATCGGAGTTGTCGTTGTCGGCCGGCGGCACGGCGAGCAGGTCGAAGACGTTCAGGTCGACGAAGAACGGATCGTCGCGCTGCCCGGCGAACACCTGCGTGCCGTTCGGCAGCTGCCGGATCGCCAGCTTCGCGAGCAGGTCGTAGTTGGGCGTCGATCGGAAGCCGACGTTGACGGGCGGCGTCAGCACGTCCTGCGCCAGCACGGTGCCGCGGATGGTGTCGCGCGGGCCGTCGAACCGCGTCAGCGTGTAGAACTGCCGCACGTTGAACGCCGGCGAATCGAGCGATGTGATCGTGCCGGTGTTGTAGAGGAACGTGTTCGGGTTGAGCACTACGGTGCGGAACTTGAACTCGAACACGACGTCCTCGACGGCATCGCCGTTGTTGTCGATATTAATGTCGTACAGCACGTTGTCGTCGAACTTGAAGAAGTTCGGACCGCCGTACGGCGCTTCGAGCGGAATGAAATTCGCGATGAGCGCCACGCGGTCCGGGTTGGCCGGGCTGACGAAAGCGTAAACATCGGTGTTGTCGGCGAGCGGATCCTGGCTGATGAGCGGC
>Ga0111538_10001386_pt1 | contig 33949 bp, 27 predicted proteins | sample SoiMethybrSBSTD1_FD_79669 | JGI IMG/M metagenome (GOLD analysis project Ga0111538, IMG submission 79669) | Bulk soil microbial communities from a Populus tree surrounding site in Tennessee, USA - Soil MetaG P. TD hybrid SBSTD1 (version 2)... | ecosystem: Environmental > Terrestrial > Soil >...
GCTTTCTCTTTGGCGGATTTACCTTTGCCCGCTCGAGCGTTACGCCGGTTTTGAAGGCCCTCGCCTGCTGGGCAGCGTTGGAACTACACGAAGGATGGCGCACGTGGTTTCGCAATGTGGAAGCGAGCCAGCCTCCGAAACACCAGCGGACAGAAGTCGAAGTCAGCGTAGAGAGCTACGCGGCGGTTGCCCGCCCTCAGGCGACGGTAGCTTCGCGCACCGAACGCGCTGAACCGTTGACGCGGGTGCCGTAAAAATCCGAAAGGCTTTGCTTCGAGGGCGCGAGCCCCTCGTCCGCGATCGCGCTCAAAATCTTTTCCTCCGTCATGATGAAGCGGTCCCGCTTATAGAGGAGGTAGTCAGCGCGAATTTCTGAAGGCGTGAGGTTCATTGTCACCAGGTTCGCCCCGGTGCGCAGGCCGCGACGGTAGCCAGCCCCCGGTTCCGCCAGGTTCAACGCGCTCACCGCTGGAATGACCCAGTCGGGCCGCATCAATCGCAGCATCGCCATGCAATTGAGTGTTAACTCAATATCGCCAGGGAGATCGTTCACCATCGGCGTCGCCTCCCCCGGAACGAACGGGCTCACGCTGCACCCCACCAGCGGTAACTCACGCGCGAGTTTGAAGTTCGCAAACAATTCATCCCGGCTCTGCCCCGGCAGCCCCGCGATAAAACCTGAACTGACTTTCCACCCCTTTCGCGCCAGCAAACGAATGTGCGACAAGCGCTCGGCCAGATTTCCGGGAGCAGCCAATTCGGCGTAGCGCAATTCGTCGGCCATCTCGAATTTGATGATGTAGATCGTTGCGCCGGCGGCTTTCAGTTCGTCGTAGAGCGGCTCGCTTAGTGAACCGAGACAGACACTCACACCCAGCGGTGAGTGTTTCCGGATGGTGCGCACGAGGGGAACCACCAGTTCCCGCACCGCCACGGGGTCCTCACCGGTTTGGATGTTCACATCCGTCATCGCGGCGGGTCGATGATGAATCAACAAGTCTGCGAGTTGATCGTGCTGGGCGCGAAAACGGGAGAGACCGGCATTATCTCGCCGCATCCCGCAGTAGTGGCAATTCTCGCGGCAGTAATTGGAAACCTCAACGACTCCCCGCAGAAACACGGAACGTCCGAAATGATCAATGGCAGCCTCTCTGGCCGTGGCATGCAAGCGTTCCTGTGCCTGTCCGCGAACTGTGAGCAACTGGGTACTGATACCCGAATGATCGTGCATGTCCGGGGTCAGTTAAGGGTTTCCAAAACCCTTTCGCAAATGAAATTCGCAACTCGGCGCGAGATCTTTTGAGGTTTCATCGGCCGCAACGAGCCTACCGGCAAGGCCTTGCGGGGGCCATGAGGTAAATCCTTGAGGGACGCCGCTTCCTCACTTCCGTCATTTCGCGCGCGGTTTCGCTGGTGAGTTGGTGCTGCCACCGGCAGGCGTTTTCTGCACGACTTCGAGGTTCAGTGTGGATAACGTGGACCGGCCATTCGCATCCGGCCGCGCATAACCGCCAATCCATTGTCCGATGACCACCTCCTCCAGCTTCGCTGGCTTTCCGTCGCGATGAACCTTGGTCTGGGGTGTGATGTAAAAAATCCGCACCGTCTCCTTGCCTTGTAATGTGATCGTGCCGGCCTGCTTGTCCAACGCGCCGACTTTCCCGTAGACCGGCATTCCCTGCGGCAACTTTGGCGTCGCCACAGCGTTCGTCGACGATTTGGAATCCGCCGCGCCCGTTTCCAGGCAACACAGCGCCAACAACAGCGCACCGAAAGCCTTTGCAATTCTCATGGGAAACTCCACCTGCCTACCTCAATCACGTCACCCACACAAGAAAAAACACAGTAGAAGGGTTCGATGCGCGACCGCACTGCCTCGACACTACCTGTTGCGTCGGATATCCTTCAGGCATGACCAGCGACGCGCCCATGCCCCTGCTTGACTCGCTGCGCGAGATCGTAGGTGCGGATCATGTCATCTCAAAACCCGAGGAGCTGCTCGTCTACGAGTGCGACGCTTACACGCTCGAAAAGAAGCTTCCGACTGCGGTGGTATTGCCGGGCGGCACGGCAGAGGTGCAGGCGGTCGTGCGCGCGTGCGCCAGGCACAACGTCCCGATCATTCCGCGCGGCGCGGGCACGAGTCTGAGCGGCACCGTCCTCGCTGTGACCGGCGGAATCATGATCGCACTCACGCGCATGAACCGCATCATCGACCTCGATTACGCGAACCGCCGCGCTTTCGTCGAAGCGGGGTGCGTGAATGCATGGGTCACCAACGCCGTGAAAGGCCACGGACTTTTTTACGCGCCGGATCCCTCCAGCCAGCCCGCGTGTACGATCGGCGGGAACATTGGCACGAACTCAGGCGGGCCGCACACGCTGAAGTACGGCGTCACAACCAACCACGTTCTCGGCCTGGAAATGGTGCTGCCGGACGGCGAGATCGTGTGGCTCGGAACCAAGCCCGACGGTGGCGAGGATGTCGATGGCTACGATTTGCGCGGCCTGGCCATCGGCAGCGAGGGCATGTTTGGGATTGTCACGCGCGTGCTCTTGCGCCTCGTGCGCGCGCCGCAGGCATTCAAGACCATGCTCGGCGTTTTCAGCACGGTCGACGAGGCCAGCCAGACCGTGAGCGACATCATCGAGGCCGGCATCGTCCCCGGCGCGCTCGAAATGATGGACCAGTTGATCACGCAAGCCGTCGAGGCCGCGTACCAATTCGGTTTTCCGCTCGACGCGGGGGCCGTGTTGATCATTGAACTCGATGGTCTCGCGCCCGGCCTCGAACGCCAGGCCGCAACCGTGATCGAAATTTGCCGCAAGAACGGCGCGCGCGAAGTGCGACTGGCGAAATCCGATCAGGAACGCGCCGATCTCTGGAAAAGCCGCAAGCGCGCCTTCGGCGCCATTGGCCGGCTCAGTCCTAACTTCATCACGCAGGACGGCGTGGTGCCGCGATCGAAATTGCCGGAGATGATGCGCTTCATCGGCGAGTGCAGCCGCAAGTATGGTTTGCGCATCCCCAACGTTTTTCACGCGGGCGACGGCAACATTCATCCGCTGGTTCTCTACGATGAACGCGACGCGGACCAGGTGCGCCGCGCGCTCGGAGCGAGTCACGATATCCTCGAGAAGTGCGTGGAGCTGGGCGGCAGCGTTACGGGCGAGCACGGCATTGGCGTGGAAAAAATCGATTTCATGGCGCGGCAATTCTCACCCGATGACCTTGAAGCGATGCGGATGTTACGGCGGGTCTTTGACCCCGAGGGGCGTTGCAATCCACATAAGATGTTTCCTGGTTCCAAACGCTGCGGCGACTTCGCCCTGCGTAAACAGGCCGCCGCATAATGATCCTGGCCGGTTCCAGCGTTGAGGAGGTGAGTTCGGCGCTCGTAGGTCTGAATGCGAAGCGCGAAAAGATTTCGGGCTTTGACGTGAGAGCCATGCGCCGCGTCCTGGAGTACACGCCCGAGGACATGACCGTCAGTGTGGAGGCGGGCAGCACGCTGGCGCAGTTGCAGACACGCCTCGCCGAGCACAGGCAATGGTTGCCCATCGATCCACCGCGCGCGGAGACGTTGACCATCGGTGCGTTGCTGGCGGCAAACAAGAGCGGCCCGCGGCGTTTCGGCTACGGCACCATTCGCGAGCACGTCCTCGGAATCAAAGTGGTTCTCGCCGATGGGAGGGTGATCAAAGCCGGCGGCAAAGTCGTCAAAAACGTCGCGGGGTACGACCTGTGCAAACTCTTCGCCGGCAGCCACGGCACCGTAGGCGTGATTGTCGAGGCGACATTTAAAGTCCTGCCGCGTTCCGAGTCCGAACTCATTCTCCAACGCTCCGCAAACAAGCTCGACGAACTTGCGCCGTTGCTGGGGCAGATTACCCAAACGCCGCTCACGCCCGTTGTTCTGGACCTCCACGGCACGGCTGCCGGGCATACCCTCGTGCTTGGTTTTGCTGGATCGCGGGAGGACGTGGAGTGGCAACGCGAACGCGCGCAAACCCTGGGCATCAACGAGGCCACCACGCTCAGTTACAACGAAGTTTTCTGGGAGCCCAGCGAGCCGCCGCAAACCGTTTCAGTGCTCCCGTCCAAGGTAATCGATTCGATCAAATCTTTGGACGCGCGAAGCTACGTCGCTCGCGCGGGCAACGGAGTTAGTTACTTTCGCGGCGGCCGGTCGCAGTCACGGCCTGAACTGGCGCTCAGTTTAATGCGGCGCATCAAAGAAACGTTCGACCCAAAAGGCGTCTTGCCGGACATGCCATGGTGAGCAACGACCAACGCTTTCTGGATTACGACAAATCGCTCGCGTGCATTCATTGCGGGCTCTGCCTTTCGTCCTGCCCGACTTACCTGGAAACCGGGAACGAAAACGATTCGCCCCGCGGACGCATTTACCTCATGCGCGCGATCCAGGACGGACGCGCGCAGATTGCGGACACCACCGTGCGTCATATCGACCTGTGCCTCGGCTGCCGCGCCTGCGAAGCAGTATGCCCCAGCGGTGTCCTCTACGGGGAATTGCTTGAGGCGACCCGCGATCATGTCGAAAAGCGTTACCGCCGCTCGCCTTACCAGAAATTCCTGCGCCGCTTCGTCATCGAAAAAATTTTCCCCGTGCCGTGGCGAATGAAATTGATGCTCGCGCCGGTACGTTTCTTGAAAGCACTGCGGTTCGATCGCGCCCTGCCGAAAGCGTTGCGCGAATCGCTCGCGTTGATCCCCGAAAAAATTTCGGCGGCTCCACTGCTCGAATTGTATCCGACACAAAGCCCGCGTGGTCGCGTGGGCTTTATTCGCGGCTGCGTCATGAGCGTCATGTTCGGCGACACGAACCTTTCCAGCATCGAGTTGCTCAACCGGGCAGGCTTCGACGTCGTCGTGCCGCGCGACCAGGGTTGTTGCGGCGCCTTGTTCGCGCATGGCGGAAATTTGGCCGGTGCGCGCGAAAGCGCAAAACGCAACATCGCGGCTTTTGAGAGAGAAAACCTGGACGCCGTTATTATTAACGCGGCCGGCTGCGGTTCGACACTCAAGGAATACGGACATTTGCTCGCGGGCGATTCTCCATGGGCAGAACGCGCGCAAGCTTTCAGTCAAAAGGTCAAAGACATCACCGAATGGCTCGCTGCGCACCTCGTCGTCCCACCCTCGGACTCAGGCGAACGCGTCACTTATCACGACGCCTGCCACCTTGCGCACGCCCAACGCATTACCAAAGCGCCGCGCGATCTCGTGAAGGCCGTCGCGGGCGAGAACTTCGTCGAGTTGCCCGAGTCGGACGTCTGTTGCGGCAGCGCGGGCAGCTATAATTTGACCGAGCCCGAAATGGCGGAGCGGCTTCAGCAGCGCAAAGTTCAGAACATCCTCAAAACCGGCGCGCAAATTGTCGTCACCAGCAACCCGGGCTGCATGCTACAAATCGAAGCCGGCCTGAAAAAAACCGGCGCCCACGTTCGCGTGCAACACATCTCGGATTATCTGCACGAGCGACTCACTGATCAGGCCGCGCCAACAGTAACGGCGCGCGGTGTTCGATAACCGATGTCGCGCGGGTAGGGCGCGTTGTTAAAGAACGAGGGCCATTTCCAAATCGTCTGACCCACTTTGTCGATGTAGTTGCAAATCGGCACGCGCTCGACGTTTTCGGTGTGCGTCTCGGCGATCTCGGTTGTTTGGACCATTTCATCGACGACTACGCGCGCGATGCCATGGTGAAACGGTTCGGCCTCCAGAAATTGCGGGCGAATTACCAGCGTGCCGCGCGCGTCGATGTAACCCCACTTTTTGCCGACTTTGACGGCAGCGAGCCCTTCGGAGAAGTCGCGCGCGTCATCGAAGTGTGGAGCGGCGACGGAATTCCCGGCAAGGTCGATGAAGCCATGACCGGCGGCATCGACAACGTGCGCCAGTCCTTCGTAGTGCGGCCAGGCGAATTCGAAGATTGGTTTGACGATCCACTTCTCGCTTCGGTCGATGTACCCAAAAAAATTGTTGATCTGGACGGCGGCGCGCCCGGCGCGGAACGGCCATGCCTGCTCGTAGTTGTCCTTGATCGCCCACTTGCCGGTGCGATCGATGAAGCCTGCGCGCCCTGAAACCGTGGCGGCGGCGAGCCCTTCGGAGAACTGGCCGGCGTGCAACAATCCCGGTTGGATAACGAACTGGCCCGAGGAATCGATGTAGCCCCAGTGGCCGTTCGTGGACGCCGCGGCGAGTCCTTCGGAAAAATTTCGCAGCGCGGTGAAGTTACCTGGCGTGGGTTGCCCGTGCGGATCTACAAATGAAAAGCAGTCGTGCTTGAGTTCGACGCGAGCGAAGCCCTCGTGAAAAGCGTCGGCCCAGAGAAAGCGCGCGCGAATCGCGATGCGGCCCGCTTCGTTGAGAAATCCATAGGCGAACTCACCGTGGTCCGGCACCTCCACAACAGCAAACCCGTCGTGAAAATCGTGCCCGAGAAATGGCTTCGGGCTGATCACGATTTCGCCGTGCTGATCAATATAGCCAGTCCGGTTGCCAAAATGCACCGGGTAGAGCCGCTGGTAGGTTCTTGTCATCCCGCCGTCCCTTAAGCCTGAACACGCGACTGGTCAACCGGGGTCTTGCCCCATCGAAGCGCGGCGGCTCCGAGGGCGGGGGTTGCCATTCACAATGAATTCGGCAAATTCGCGCCGGGTGTTGGGCGGGATGTGGGCCTTGAAGCGCGCGGTTTTGCCGTTGTAATTGCGTTCGACGACCTGGCCGACCTCGTGCAGGCGGGCAATGACGGCGGCGCGATCGTGCGGCACGCTGAGGTCCACCAGTTCGCGGACCGGCCTAAGCAATGTGCCCAACTCGGCGAGCAATTCTGAAATGCCCTCGCCCGTCTTTGCCGAAATCGCGACGGCGTTCGAGAAGCGGTCGAAGTAGCGGTGCAGGATCTCGCGTTTGTCGAAACGGTCGATCTTATTGAACACCATCAGGGTCGGCTTGCCGTCCGCATGGATTTCTTCGAGGACCGCGTTGACTGCCAGAATCTGCTCCTCGGCTTTCGGGTGACTCAGGTCCACGACGTGCAGGAGCAGGTCGGCCTCGACTACTTCTTCCAGCGTCGCTTTGAAGGCTTCGACGAGCCCATGTGGGAGTTTGCGGATGAAACCGACCGTGTCGGTGAGCAACACGTTTTGATTCGTCGGCAAACGCAAGCGCCGCGTGGTGGGGTCCAGCGTGGCGAAAAGAATGTCCTCTGCGAGCGTGGCCGCGCCGGTGAGCGTGTTGAGCAAAGTTGATTTGCCGGCATTCGTGTAACCGACGATCGAGGCCAGCGGCCATTGGCTGCGCTGCCGGCCGCTGCGTTGCGTCGAGCGCTGGCGGCGAACCGTGTCGAGTTCACGCTCGATGCGCGTGATGCGGTCCTGGACGCGGCGGCGATCGGTTTCCAACTGCGTTTCGCCTTCACCGCCGCGCATCCCGATGCCACCTTTTTGGCGCGACAAGTGGCCCCAAAACCGCGTCAGCCGCGGGAGCAAATGCTGCAATTGCGCGAGTTCGATCTGCAGCTTGCCTTCCTTCGTGCGCGCGCGCTGAGCGAAGATGTCGAGGATCAGGGACGTGCGGTCGAGGATCTTGCACTCGAAACCTTTCTCGAGGTTGCGGCTTTGGGCGGGCGAAAGCTCGTCATCGAAGATGACCGTATCGACATCCTGCCGGCGGCAATACTCGGCCCATTCCTTTGCCTTGCCCGTGCCGATGAACGTGCGCGCGACGGGCGTTGGGAGCTTCTGCACGCCGCTGCCGACGACCTCACCGCCCGCAGTGCTGGCCAGTTCGCTCAGCTCCGCCATGGAATCCTGGACCTCCCAGGTAGTACGGTTCTTGAGTTCGACGCCGGCGAGGAATACGCGCTCGGTCCGCTGATTTGCTGTCTCGATGAGTGCTTTCAATAGACTGTCGGCCTTACTGTAGCAGGAGCAGGTTTGGCACTCAACAACGGGAAAATGTCACCCATTTTCGGAAATGAAAGTTGTAAGTGCTTCGGCGAACGCCAGTAACCAATTTGCAGCGCCAAAAATGATGAGAAGGCCGTTGCGCACGGCTTGTCTGACGCCGATTCACGGCTCTTTGGCAGACCCACCCCTTTCCCGACCTCGGACCCTCTGCCCCGACCCTGGAGACGCTACGGAAGAGGAGTCAGGGTGCGGGAAGGGGCATGAGAAGGTGCATCACGCGGTTACCGTTGTTATCACCGATGGTGATCGTTTTCAAAAGGGTGCCACGGGTTTCCGCATGCACGCTGGTGTCCACCAGAGCGAGGTTCCCGACACGGCGATGGACGCCGTTGGTCCAACCGACCGCTGTAGTGGCCGGGAGGGGCAAATTGATTCCGGCGGCGTTTCCGATGCCCGATGGACAATTCAGGCCGCCGTTCACATCCACGCGCAGATTGTGATCACCCACGAGGATGTGTTGCTGCGACTTGTCATACTGAACATTCAGGGCGGCATCGGTGCCTACAAAGTAGCTGATGGAATTGTTGAGGTAATTGGGGTTGAGAAGGCCGCCGTCTTCGGTGCCCCATGTATATGCCATTCGCCGCTTACGGTCGCTCGGGCAGGTGAGAACTTTGGAGCTGCCGAGCTGGTTTGATATCCATGAGAAATGCAGCCAGGGATTATCGGCCAGGGGATGTCCGGTGGTTCCGGCGGAGGCACTGTACTGACCGGAGGCGGGCGGCGATTGCTCGGCTTTGACGTGAAAGGGAAATGTATTGTATTCGTGGTCGTCGACCCACACGGTCCATGCAAGAGCAATCTGCTTGAGATTGTTTTTGCACGCAACCATGCGGGCTTTTTCTTTGGCCAGGGCCAGAGTGGGGAGGAGCAACCCTGCAAGGATCGCAATCACCGCAATGACGACGAGCAACTCGATCAACGTAAAGGCCGTCTTTGGCGTTGGACGATCCCGGTTCATGAGCGAGAGCCAGTCTCTCTGCTACGAGAGACGTTTGTAAAGCCAGGAAACCGAGAACTGCGCACCCGATTGGTCCGATATACGCGGTGACGAGGTGTAAAGCTCGACTTTGGCTCGGCCAATTACTACCCTGACAGTAGGAAGCCTGAATTTTAGAGCGACGTGCCCTATGCCGATGTTTACTTATAGCTTTCGTATGAACTCATTCGGGCGACGCTTCCGTTTCGCGCTGGTGGCTGCAATGTTGTGTCTTCTGTCTGTCGTTTGCCCTGCGCAGAGCTTCGTGAATTTCGAAGGGAAGCAGGTGAGCCCGATTCGGCTTTCACCGGATGGGACGCGTCTGTTTGCGGTCAACACCCCGGATGCGCGGCTGTCGGTTTTCGATATTTCGAATCCCAGCAATCCGATCCTGGTTGCGGAGATTCCTGTGGGGATGGAGCCCGTTTCGGTCAATCCGCGCAGCAACGACGAAGCGTGGGTGGTGAACGAAGTTTCGGACAGCATCAGCATTGTGTCGGTATCGCGGCGCATCGTTGTGGACACGATTTACGTGCAGGACGAGCCCGGCGATGTGGTGTTTGCGGGTGGGCGGGCGTTTGTGACGTGTGGCCGACGCAATCAGGTGCGTGTGTTCGATGTGGTCACGCGGCTGCCGGTGGGTGGTCCGATTTCGCTCACTGGGGAGAACCCGCGCGCGATCACGGTGAACTCGAACGGAACGAGAATTTACGCGGCGTTCGCGCTTTCTGGAAATCGCACCACGATCATTCCGCCGGATCGCGCGCCGCCACAACCGCCGCCAACGAATCCGAATTTGCCGCCGCCGCCGCAGGTCAGCCTGATCGTTGACGCCACGAATCCGGCGTGGACGAGTGGCCCGAATGCCGTGATTCGTTACACGGTGCCCGACAATGACGTGGCGGAAATCGACGCCGATACCCTCGCGGTGACGCGGTATTTCAAAGGGGTTGGCACGGTGAACTTCGCGCTGGCGGTGCGCCCGAACAACGGTGACATCTATGTTTGCAACACGGACGCGCGCAATCTCACGCGATTCGAACCGAACGTGCGTGGCAATCTGGTAAGCAATCGCGTCTCACGCATCAGCGTGGCGAACGGAAGCGTGACGCATTACGACTTGAATGCGGGCATCGATTATTCGGTGATGCCGAACCTGGCGGCGCGCAGCAACGCGCTGGCACAACCGACGGCGATGGTGTTCGGTCCGAGCGGGAACAATGCGTATGTGGCAGCGTTCGGGACGGATCGCATCGGACGCATCGATGCGAACACCGGGAGCGTAACGGACGTGATCGAGGTTGGGCCGGCTTCGGCGACTGGAGCCGCGGCTGACCCGCGGAGCAAAAAAGGCCCTCGCGGGCTGGCGCTGGGTCCGCCGGGATCACAGCGGCTCTACGTGCTGAACCGGTTGTCGAACACGATCACGATCGTGAACACGTTCAGCAACGTCGTGGCGGGGGAACTTCCGATTGGCAGCCACGATCCAACTACGCCGGCAATTCGCAACGGCAGAGGTTTTCTTTATGACGCGAAACTTTCCGGCAACGGCACCGCTGCGTGCGCGGCATGCCATATCGATTCAGAGATGGACATGATCGCGTGGGACCTCGGCGATCCGAGCGGGCAGATGCAAGCGACGGCGACGACAATTGCGCCGGGTTTGCCGACGCGCCCTGGCACATTCCATCCGATGAAGGGGCCGATGACTACGCAAACGCTGCGCGGTCTCAGCGGGCTGGACCCGTTGCACTGGCGGGGCGACCGCACAAACCTTCTACACTTCAACGGCGCGTTCGACAGTTTGCTCGGCGGTTCCATTCTCTCCGCGGCGGACATGCAGGCATACCGCGCCTACGTCAACACGATCGTGTTCCAGCCGAATCCTAACCAGAATCTGGATCGGACAATGCCGACGATTTTCCGAAATGGGAATGCGGCCGTGGGCTTCACGATCTATACGACACAGACCTATCAGCCACTCTTGATGTGCAACACGTGTCACGTGTTGCCGACGGGAAGCGGACTGGCGATTGTCGACGGCGAAGCGCTGCAGGAATCACAGCACTTCAAAATTCCCCACTTGAGAAATGTCTATCAAAAGGCGAATTTCAATCGCAGCCCCGGCGCGACTTCCATCGGCGGCTACGGTTTCGTGCACGACGGCGTCGACAACACGCTGTTCAATTTTCTCTCGCGCCCGGTTTTCGGGACGTTCGCCACCAACACAACCATCAAAAACAATCTCGAAGCGTTCGTTCTTTGTTTCGACACCGGGACTGCGCCGGCGGTGGGCTATATGCGCACAGTTTCCACGAACAACATCGAACTACCTGGGGTGGTTCAGGACTGGACGCTGCTTGAGCGCCAGGCGGTAAGCAATAACGTCCAATTGATAGTGAAAGGGACGATCGACGGCCGAGTGCGCGGCTTCTTGTACGATCGCGTGGCGAACACTTATTTGTCGGACAGCACGAACATGGCAGCTATGACCCGAGCCGAACTGCAAGCGAAGATTTCGGCGGGCGATACGCTCACGATCATGGGTGTGCCGCCGGGCTCAGGCCAGCGCATGGGCATCGACCGCAATCTTGACGGCGTGCTCGATGGAGACACTCCGGCCCCGCTCCTTTCAGTTGCCGCGGCGAGTCCGAATGTGCTGGTCTCGTGGTCCACGAACGCGGCTGGGTTTGTCCTGGAGCGGACGGGAGAGATGCCCTCGACGAATTGGCGAATCGATACGAGCCGCCGAGCCGTAATCGGGCCGAATTTCCACGTGACCAACTCCGCCGCATCAAACCGGCTGTTCTTCCGGTTGCGGGAGCTGTGAGGCGGTCGGCGGCGGAGCGCCGACCCTACCGTCGAGCTAACCCGCTCTACGACGAGACGGCTTTATCCGGGCTCGCCGTAATTGGCTGAACCGAGAGGTCGGTGCGTTCCTTCGGCGACAGATACTGTTCTGCGTGGGTTGCAAATTCATCGCCAAAGCTGTCGAGCTGACTCAGACACCGGTCGACGTATTTCCCGGCGCGGAAGTCCATCACGCCGCGGTCCTCGGCTTTGCGCCGGCGCTCCAGGGCAGCACTTGTAAAATCTGTGTCCGCTGATTGGATGATCCACTCGGCGGCGATCGCCAATGGTTCAGCCGCGCGAAACTCGTACTCCGTCTCAACGCGCGTCCAAAACTCCAGGAGGCGTCGCAGGTGATACTCATTGGTGAGCATGGCAACGCGCCCACTCGCGAGTCGCGGGCCCAACTGGTTGAAGAGCGCGATCACGTTGTGGCGCGTGCACGGGAGCGAATTGATTTTTTGCACGTGGGCCCCACCGCTCCTTTCCTTAATGAAGTTTTCCATTGCGTCAGTCATTCGGGTCCCGTGTTGCGGGTCGAGTCCGCCAACGACGGCGATGCAATGAGGCTGCCAGCGCGTTGCAAACTCCGCGGCTGCGCACATGCGCAGGTGACCGCCGGTATACAGGCCGGTCGCGGGGTCGATCTCCAGAAAGTCCTCCCCCTCTGCGCTCAATTTCGGCGAAGGCACGATGAGCAGATCCAGGGCATGATATTCTTCTGTACTTGCGTTGCGCATTTAGGGCACGATTCAATCACTCAACGACCGTTTAGCAATGCAAAGAACGTGCCACTTTGGCGCCATTGCCAGCGCCCTGCTGCTTCCCTTCGTGGCGAGTGCTCAGGCAGGCGAACCGCCGCTGGTCGATGTTTTTGTGGGTGGGCAGGACGGGTATCCCGCGTACCGAATTCCGGCGCTCACCGTAACAAAACAGGGCACGCTGCTGGCGTTTGCGGAGGGCCGCGTCCGTATGCGCGATCACGCGGAGAATGACATCGTGCTCAAGCGCAGCACCGATCGCGGTGCAACATGGGAGCGTTTGCAACTGATCGATGAAGAGGGATCGAACGCATTGAACAATCCCACGGCAGTCGTTGTGCGCGAAACCGGTCGCGTGCTCCTGATGTATCAACGATATCCAAATGGTTTCGACGAACACAAGGCCCAGACGGGTTACGATGGGCCAGACGTCTGCCGCACGTTCATCACTCACAGCGACGATGACGGTATCACGTGGTCTGAGCCGCGAGAGGTAACGCGACAGGTGAAGCGTCCGACCGTGGCAACAAGCACGGCGACGGGTCCCGGGATCGGCATTCAGCTTGCGCGCGGGAAATACGCGGGCCGGATTCTTATGCCGTTCAACCAGGGACCTTACGGCAAATGGCAGGTGTATGCTGCGTTCAGCGACGATAAGGGTGAAACGTGGCGGTACGGAGACACTGCCCCGGAAGGCACACCTGGTTATGCCAATGAAGTGCAGTTCGTAGAATTGAGCGACGGTTCGGTGATGCTCAACGCGCGCAACCAGGGCGGCGATAAACTTCGCAAGATCGCCGTCAGCCGCGATGGAGGACAGACTTGGCCCGCGACGCGCGATGATCCGGTTCTCATCGAGCCAGAGTGCCAGGCGAGCTTGCTTCGCCATCCCAACAACGGCGACCCAGGGAAGGACGTTTTCCTCTTTTCCAATCCAGCCACACAAAGCGGTCGCACGAACGGCACGATTCGCCTCAGCCGCGACGAAGGCAAAACGTGGGCTGCGTCGCGGGTTTTGTACCCCGGCAGTTTCGCCTACAGTTGCCTCGCGTCATTGCCGGACGGGTCGGTGGGCTGCCTGTTTGAACGCGACGGCTACAGGAAAACTTCCTTTGCGCGATTCACGGCGGATTGGATTGTGCGTGAGCTACGAGAGTGAACACAAACTCTCAGGAAACAACTGCCGGCGGCGAAATGACGGGCGGCACAATGACTGGCGGCACTTTTGCGAGGCCGACGGGGAACGTGACTGGAGGAAAGCGGCCATCGAAATTTGGGTCGAGGAGTTTGATGCGTTTCTTCAACGAGGGGTGCGTGGCGAAGATTCCGAACCAGGAGCTGCCCAGGCCGTTGCCGAAAAACATGTGACTGGCTTCCGCAGCGACGGGGCTGCGAATGCGCGAACCGTGCGCCGCGCCGCCAATCTTTTTCAGCGCGTTCGCGAGGCCCATTGGATTTCGCGTGAACTGAACGGCCGCGGCGTCGGCCAGGAACTCGCGTTGTCGGGCGACCGCGCTTTTTATGAGGTGGCCGAAGAACACGCCGATGCTCCCCAAGCCGTAAATGATGACTCCAACGATGCTGCCGAAGAAGAACAATCCCAAGCCTGCTTTCTTCAAATCGTCTCCTTCCGAATTCCAGGGCACGCAGCGGCGCGCGCCGGCCAGCACGCCCTGGCCCGCCATTGCAATCCAGAGAATCCCGTGCAGCCAGGCGACCAACCGCAGGTTCAGGCGCATGTCGCCATTGAGGATGTGGCTGAACTCGTGCGCGATGACGCCCTGGAGTTCATCGCGCGTAAGGAATTGCATCGCTCCTTTTGTTACGCCGATGACGGCGTCTTCGGGCCGAAAGCCGGCCGCAAAGGCGTTGATGCCGAGTTCCCGATCCAGGACATAGATCGTGGGCATGGGCACGCCGCAGGCGATGGACATTTCCTCGACAATGTTTTGCAACTCGCGCTCGTCGGGATCTGTTGCAGGCGCGGTCAAGGGGCGGCCGCCGAGCGCCAGCGCGATGGCCTTTCCGCCTTTTCGAAGCTTTAGGGCTTTGCTGAGCGAGCCGAGAGCGATGACGATGAGGATGACGCTGACCACGGCTTGAAATAGTTCGGGGTGCCAGAAGGATTCGACTTGCTCCGGGTTACCGTGGAAGTAAGGCGGCAGCGCGATTACGTAAAATACGCACGCGATTCCGAAGATCGCGCCGATAAAATACGCGACCAGCCATCGTGTTCGCCGGCGCGCATTATCCTGCCGCTGGAAAAAGTCCATCAACTTTAACCATCGAAAACTGGCGGGATTACTTAAGTGGCGCCGGCGCGGGCAAAGATTTGAATGGCCGCGGCCCACCGGCTCCGGGTTGCTTGAGTTCTTTGATCAGCCAGTCCAAGCCGCGCAGGTTATTTTGCAGGGTTTCTTCCGAGTCGGTTTCCGGGCGATGATCGATGATGCCGACGGGACCGAACCAGCCGGAATCGCGCATGACTTTCAGCATTCCAGATTCCTGATCACCCTCGGCGAGGTGCAGTATTTTCTGTCCGCGCTTGTCGCCATCTTTGACCATGCCGTTGAGGTTGACGCACAGCAGATACGGCTGCATGCGCCGAAACATTTCTGGAAAGCGCGAGATGTGCTCGTGGCCGTGGTGAAAGTTGTAGACGATGCCGACGTTGGTGACGCTCTCGCGCTTCAATCGCGCGATGATTTCAATCTGGTTCTCCGGTTCGCCGAACCAGCCGCCGTGATTGTAGAGCCCGACGTTGCAACCCAGCCGCGCCGCTGCCTCGGCAATCGGGCGCAGACGGGCGGCTTCGCTGTCCACGCGGGGACGCTGTTCGACGATGGCGTCCGGGGCGGGAGAACTCGCGCCCATCACCCAAAGCTGCGGAGTGATTTTATGCCGTTCGATGACCTTGAGAATGCCGCGGGCTTCGTCGTTCAGGGTCGTCGGAAACCACCAGGCCATGAACTCGATCCCGTGTCGCTTGGTCGCTACCACTTCGGCATTGAAGGCAGGGATGTGCTCAGCGCGATAATCGTAGGCGAGCCGCTTGATGCCGAGCCGCTCGAGCATTTGCGCGCGCTCTTCCGGGCCGCGTTTCTTCGCATCAAACGGCACGATGCACCACGCCACAAGGTTGGAGCGTGCAAAGAGATCCTGGGCGCGCGAAGGATTGGCGAGCAGGGTGAGGCAGATCGCAGCGGCAGCCAGTAACCAGTTGCGCATAAGGCCGAGCGAATCACGGCGGGGTTGGGAAAGCAAGTCGCACCGGCAGGGTTTGACCCTAGTCGGCAGAGGGGATTTTTGTTGGCAAAGTTTGTGGGGTTAGGTCAATACTCCGCACGAACTATGGGAAAACGGATTTTTTGGGCAGTTCTTCTTTTCACTTTAACCCTAAGCGGGGCATCGGCCAGCGAGGCTGACATCAAAATTCCGTCGCTCGCGGACGTTAATTTCAACGTCATGGGGAAGAGCGTCTCCGGCATGGCGATCCTGTACGTCGGTCTGCTGATCTGCGCCCTCGGTGTTGTTTTCGGTCTTGTTCAGTATAACCAGACCAAAAACCTTGCGGTGCACGAATCGATGCGCGCGGTGTCGAACACCATTTGGGAGACGTGCAAAACCTACCTCCAGCAACAGGGAAAGTTTCTCGCAGTCCTGTGGATTTTGATCGCCGCCTGCATGGTTTATTACTTCGGCTTTCTCTCGGAACACCCGCCCGGTACTCCTGTGGTCCGCAACGTCGTAATCATCCTGCTCTGCTCCATCCTTGGCATCCTGGGCTCCTACGGCGTCGCGTGGTTTGGCATCCGCATCAACACGGTGGCAAACTCGCGCACGGCATTTTCAGCGCTGCGCAAGAGTTCGCTGGCCACGCTGTTCATTCCGTTGCGCTCCGGAATGAGCGTCGGACTGCTGCTCGTCAGCGTGGAGTTGTTCTTCATGATTTGCATTCTCTCGTTCCTGCCGAAAGAACTCGTCGGTCCGAGCTTCATCGGCTTTGCCATCGGCGAATCCCTCGGCGCGAGCGCGCTGCGCATCTGCGGCGGCATCTTTACCAAGATCGCCGATATCGGTGCCGATCTCATGAAGATCATCTTCAAACTTCCGGAGGACGATCCCAAGAACCCGGGCGTGATCGCCGATTGCACGGGTGACAATGCGGGCGACAGCGTCGGCCCCACAGCCGATGGCTTCGAGACCTACGGCGTCACCGGCGTGGCGCTCATCGCCTTCCTGGCGCTCGCGCTGGCTGCGCCGCAACTTCAGCAGATCAGCGCCACGCTGATCGTTTGGCTCTTTGCCATGCGCATCCTGATGATTCTCACTTCGCTGTTCTCCTATTTTCTTAACGACAAAATCAGCCAGGCGAAGTATGGCAAGTTGCGTGAGTTCGATCTCGAAGCACCCTTGACGCACCTGGTCTGGATTACGTCGCTCGTTTCAATCGGTGTCACCTTTGGCGCGAGCTACCTGCTTCTTGGAAGCAATCAGACGTATCCCGGATTGTGGTGGGTGCTCTCGGCGATCATCAGTTGCGGCACGATCGCCGGCGCTTTGATCCCCGAATTCACCAAAGTGTTCACGAGCTATAATTCGCGTCACGTTCAGGAAGTGACCAATGCCTCCAAACACGGCGGCGCGTCATTGAACATTCTCTCCGGTTTCGTTGCGGGAAATTTTTCCGCTTTCTGGATGGGCCTGGTGATCCTGGTTCTCATGCTGATCAGTTATATTTTTTCACAGCACAGTTCCGTTATGTCACTTATGTCCGCATACCCGTTCGCTCCCCCTATTTTCGCATTTGGTCTCGTCGCCTTCGGCTTCCTGGGTATGGGACCTGTCACCATCGCCGTCGATAGCTTCGGGCCCGTGACCGATAACGCGCAGTCCGTCTACGAACTCAGCCAAATCGAGCAGGTCCCCAATGTGAAGGACGGAATCCGCAAAGATTTCGGCTTCGATGCCGACTTTGAAGGAGCAAAACACTTGCTCGAAAAGGGCGACGGCGCAGGGAACACCTTCAAAGCCACCGCCAAACCGGTCTTGATCGGGACGGCTGTGGTCGGCGCGACCACGATGGTCTTCGGCATCATCATGCTGCTGGAACATCTGTTCAAAGACGTCGTGGCCAAACTGAGCCTGGTTGAGCCAAAGGTAATTCTTGGCCTGCTGATGGGCGGGTCGGTCATTTACTGGTTCACGGGCGCTTCGACGCAGGCCGTTGTCACGGGCGCGTATCGCGCGGTCGTCTACATCAAGGACCACATCAAGCTCGACGCCGGAGCAGCGTCCATCGCCGACAGCAAAGAGGTTGTCCGTATTTGCACGGTCTACGCGCAAAAGGGGATGATCAATATCTTCATTGTGATCTTCTGCCTCTCGCTGGGCCTGCCGTTCTTCGATCCCTACTTCTTTATCGGGTACCTCATCGGCATCGCCTTCTTCGGCTTATTCCAGGCAATCTTCATGGCCAACGCCGGTGGCGCGTGGGACAACGCCAAGAAAATTGTGGAAGTGGATTTGCGCCAAAAGGGCACGGCCCTTCATGCCGCAACCGTTGTCGGCGACACTGTCGGCGATCCTTTCAAGGATACGTCGTCTGTGTCGCTAAACCCCGTCATCAAATTCACCACGCTCTTCGGCCTCCTCGCCGTCGAAATCGCGGTGACAATGACCAGCCGCAATGTGAAGTGGGGTATCGGCACCTTCTTTTTCCTTGTAGCGCTCTTCTTCGTTTATCGTTCCTTCTACGGCATGCGCATTCCGGACGAACCCACCGGGGGTGAAGGCCACGCGATTCTACCGCACGACGTTCGCCACGGCAGCATACCCGCGAAATAAACAACGGACCTTGCCCAATCCAGCACCGCGTCGGAGTTCCGCGTTTCACGCGGTCAATTATCGTTTCCGCACTCGCAACCCGGCTGGTTCGGCGGCCCTGGCGAACGAAACCACCCCTTTGTCAGAGGTCGGCCCAACGTAAGGGTCATTTGAAATCAGAAGGTTGCCGTCGATGTCGAGGTGATCAGTCAACTCGGCCAGGTGCGCCGCCGCGCTGATCAACACGCTCGACTCAATCATGCACCCGATCATCGTCTTCAACCCAGCTTTCCGCGCCGCGCTCAACACGTCGTACGCCCCGGAAATTCCGCCGGTTTTCACGAGCTTCACGTTCACGCCGTGAAAACATTCACCACAATGCTCCACGTCGCTCACGTGGTGGCACGACTCGTCGCCAAAAATCGGCAGAGGCGACCGCTCCTTCAACCATGCCATGTCTTCCCGTTTTGAACTCGCGGGCATTGGTTGCTCGATGAACTCGATGTTTTTGTCCGCGGCCAGCCATTCGATCTGCTTCAGCGCTTCCTCGCGCGTCTTCCACGCTTCATTGGCGTCCACTCGCACACGCTTCTTCGGCGTCACGGACCGTAACGCCGCCAGGTTTTGCTCGTCATCGGGGCTGCCGACTTTCAGCTTCAGCACGGGGTAAGCTTCGGCCTGCTCTACTTTGCGGCGGATCACCTCCGGTTTATCGATGCCAATGCTGAACGAGGTCACATGCTTGCCCTCGGTGAAGCCCAGCTTGAGATAGTCGCAAACCGGGACTTTGCGTTCTTTTGCGATTCCGTCCAGCAGGGCAAGATTGAGCGCGCATTTCGCGGCGTCGTTTCCCGGCGCAACGTCGTCGAGATAACGCATGCTCCCGGCAAGATCGTCGAACGACAGTCGTTTCGGGTGCACTTTTCTCAAAAACTCCTCGACCGTTTTCGAATTCTCTTTGTACCGGCTGGAGGGCGCCGACTCGCCAATGCCGCTTCGGCCTTTGTCGTCGCGCAATTCGACAAAGACTACCGCGTAGGTATTGCCTCCTGCCCCGCCGAGACCGCTGGCAATCCGCCACGTATTCACCAGCTTCAAATCGTAATGCCAAAACGTCAACTGCATTCGCGCAACCAAACCGCAAAGAACACCGCGAATCAACCTAATTGGCTTTGCGTAGGCCCGACCAGGGGCTGTCCCCTTTGCACTTGATAGAATGCAAAGCCGAGCCCGGCTCCCATGCCCAGTCCGTGGAAGAAACCCCAGGCGAGCGCTGCGATTGCAGCGTGTTCCTTTCGCAACTGAAAGTAACTCCACGATCCGGCGAAGTAGCCGGCTGAATGCGCGAGGAACAGCACCAAGGTGTAGACCAGCAGGACTCGCCATGCTTTGAACCACGCGCTGAGGACGATGCAGAACGCTACGCTCCCTGCCAAAGACCCTATCCATTCGCCTGGCCGGTCCTTCAGGACAAACCACCCTGCGCACCACGCCACCGCATACGCCAGGAACGCTGTCGTAAAAATTGCGGAAAACTTTGCCAGTGATAATCGCGTCAGCGGCCGCAAGAGGAACGATCCAAGCAGTATGAAAACGACTGCGCAGGAAGCGTAAAGCCCCACTTCGCCGACCGATCGATAGAGGGTGCGCCCGCCAAATGCCCACACGGAATACCCCGCTAAACTCGCCAGCGTGAAACCCGTCGCCCCGATGGCTATCGCTCGTCCCATGGTCATTTGGGCATGTTTCACATAAAGCCGGGTGGCAGGCAAGCGGCTCGCACGCTGGCTATTGCGACCGCGCCACTCTCGGGGTAATGTGCGTTTCAGTATGGATGACAACGTTCCGCCGCCGGGTTCGCCGCCAGTGCCACCGCCACCGCCGCCCTCCGCTCCGCCACCGCTAATCATGCCGCGGCATTTGCCGCCGCCGCGCCGCAGCAATATGTGGAAGGTCGTCGCCCTCGTCCTTGTCGCGCTGCTCGTCATCAGTGTTCTCACTAATCTCAGCCAGATGTTCGATTCCGTCATTCCCGTGGATGGAGCGAGGATGACACGCAAAGCGGGACCGCGTCTTCACGAAGTCGTTCTGGAATACAATGGCTCTCGCGATAAGGTGGTTGTTATTTCCGTCGAAGGCATCATCGCCAGCGACATGGGCGGTGGCTCGGGCTATGGCATGGTCGATTATATTCGCGACCAGTTCGAGCGCGCTGCCGACCGGAACGACGTCAAGGCGGTCATTCTGAAGATCAATTCTCCTGGCGGCGAAGTACTCGCTTCGGACGAAATATACGATCTGATCACCAAGTTTCAGACTGATTCCAAAAAGCCCGTCATCGCGGCGATGAGCAGCGTCGCCGCTTCAGGCGGCTATTACGTCGCTTCCCCCTGCCGCTGGATCGTCGCCGACGAAATGACCATCACCGGAAGCATCGGTGTGATCATGAGCACGTTCAACGTCCGCAACCTGATGGACAAAGTTGGCGTTCAGCCGATCGTTTTCAAAAGCGGCCGCTACAAGGACATGCTTAGCATGACCCGGAAACCCGAGGAGACCACGCCTGAAGAACGCAAAATGATGCAGGACCTCATCGATGAAACCTTTGGCAAATTCAAAAAGGTCGTCGCCGAAGGCCGCCAGCGCGCGAATAAGATGAACCAGGGCACCCGCGAGGCCGGCCAGAAACTCGTCGCAGACTGGGAGCAATACGCCGATGGCCGCATCTTCTCTGGTGAGCAGGCCTACAAATTTGGCTTCGTGGACGAACTGGGGAATTGGGAAACCGCCAAAGAGCGCGCGCTGACTCTTGCGGGCATTCGTGACGCAAACTTCATCCAATACCAGCCCGAGTTCAGCCTCGCCAACCTCTTTCAAATCCTCGGCAAATCCGAAAAGACCACGGTCAAGGTCGACCTCGGTTTGACCATGCCCGCTGTCAAGCCCGGCTACTTGTATTTTCTCTCGCCCTCCTATCTGCATTGAGCGTGGACCGCGTCACTGTCATCGCGCATCCGCTCGTGCAGTATAATCTTGGCCGGCTGCGCGACAAACGCACCGAACCGGAGGAATTTCGCCGCAGCCTCGCCCAGGTCGCGGCATTGATGATTTACGAAGCGACGCGTTCCCTCGAAACGCGCTCCGTTTCCGTCATGACGCCGCTGGCCAAAACGACAGCGAAAAAACTGCGCCGCGACGTCGTCCTCGTGCCGGTGTTGCGCGCCGGCCTGGGCATGCTCAACGCGATCCTTGATCTGATCCCGAATGCGCGCGTGGGCTTCATCGGTCTCAAGCGTTACGAAGAAACGTTGAAGGCGGCGGTGTACCATTAGAGCCTGTCGCGAGACCTGAGCGACTTCGAAATCATCCTGATCGATCCGATGCTTGCAACGGGCGGCAGCTCCGTCGCGGGGCTGAACCTGTTGGCCGAACGAAAAGCCAAACGCATTCGCATTGTGAATCTCGTCGCTGCCCCCGAAGGCATTCGCTGCGTGCAGCGCTTCTTTCCGGAAGTCCCGATCTTCACCGCCGCCGTCGACGACCACCTCAACGACAAAGGCTACATCGTCCCCGGCCTGGGCGACGCCGGCGACCGCCTCTTCGGCACATAAGATTTCGGAAGGGCGAGCTCCGTCGAGCGCAGTTTTTAAGCTCCGTGGTGCGCGCGCGGGTCGGTTTCCTGAATGATCACGCTTACCGACTTCTGGTTGAAGCCTTTGAACCCGCCTTTGCGCTGAAGATTTTCGAGGTGACTGCCGATTGCGCCTTCGGAGACAAATTTGTTGAACTGTGCCTCATCGATCAGCCCGCGCTTGAGCAATCGTTCGGCTCGCTCGCGTCGCACGGGCCAGCGTTCGCCTTCCGTAAACGCCTGTTTCAGGAACGGAAAATCCGAAAACGGGTTCATTGTGTTCACGTTTTCCTGCTCCAATTGCTTCCGCAAAAGCTCGTGATCGAAACGGCATTCCAGGTGGTGCATCCCCGCCTGCAGAAAACTTTCGCCGTGCAAACCGACCCACAAGCCAATCGTGCCCAGCCGCTTCGAAGGCGGCAGACCGACGCGCGAGAAATCGATTTCCGTCTCGTGCGGCTCCAGGTCCACGTCGCAGAACGCCACGATTCCCTCCACCGCGTGCTCCAAAATCTGCGCACCCCAACCCGCCTGCGCGCCTGCGTAGTAACGCTCGCGTCGTTCAAATCCCAGCTTCTCCAAACACCTCATCAGGTCAACGAAGTGCTCGCGCGAGGACCGGAAGGTGTGATGATCGTGGTTGGCCCAGCCGAGCCCCAGCCGGTCCTGACGGCGTTTCTGGACTTGCCCCGCGCGATTACGCCGCTCCCAAAACAGGCGCTCCTCGGCAAACACGACATGGCAAGCAGCGTCGCGCCCCACGCGGCTCACGAGTTCGTCCAGCAACGCGTGCGTTTCTTCAAAATCGTCGTGCGCCGCGTCGCGCTTCCGGGTGCGCCAAAGCTCGTGCGCCTTCAGCAATGCCGCGCTCGTTGTCGGTCCATGCTCGATCGGCACGTAGCCGCGATAGCCTCGGCGCTCCACCACCGAGAGTCCCCGCCCGCCTTCTTGTTCCGCGACCACTGCCCTGCGGTACCGCGTCATCGGCGCGCCGTGAGGATGAAACGGCAACCCGTGGATCGCAAAAAAATCGGTAATGCTGTCAACGCGCAGCGCAAATTCTTGTGGTGCAGGAGCTTGTCGTGCGTCCGCGTCCAGCAGCACGCGCGGCAGCATCGCTTCCGGATGCCAAAACGCACGCTGCGCGCCCATCGTATCGGCGCCGTGCTCGTGCTGATAACCGACCTTTCGCAACTCGGATTCGACCGCGGACGACATGATCAGATGGTCCACCCAATCTATGAACAACGTCCCGGTTTCATCGCGCATCCGCGAGCGAAGGGTGTTTGCAAAAGTGTGCTGCGAGAGAAACGCCTCGATGTAGCGCAAAACCAGGTTCTCCGCTTCGTAACAAAGCGGCCAATCGAACCGTTTTTCGCGTTCTGTCATTCGCCGAACTGGATGCCTTGCGCCAGCGGCAATTCCGGGGAGTAGTTAATCGTATTTGTCTGCCGGCGCATATAGTTTTTCCATGCGTCGCTGCCGCTCTCGCGCCCGCCGCCGGTTTCCTTTTCACCGCCAAACGCGCCGCCGATCTCTGCGCCCGATGTGCCGGTGTTCACGTTCGCGATCCCGCAATCGCTCCCCACCGCGCTCACAAAGCACTCCGCCTCGCGCATATCGTTGGTGAAAATAGCCGAACTGAGCCCCTGCGGAACATTATTCTGCATCGCAATCGCGTCCTCAAATTTGTTATAGGCGATCAAGTAGAGCAGGGGACCGAACGTCTCCTGTTTCACGATCGGCAAGTCGTTCTCGACGACCGCGATGCACGGCGTCATGTAACATCCGCCCGCATAATCCTTCAAAGGCTCGCCGCCGTATAAAATCGAACCGCCTTGTTTCTTCACCGTCTCAATCGCCTTGACGACGTTTGTTACGGCGTGTGAATCGATCATTGGACCCATTAAAGTCTTTCGGTCCAACGGATTCCCGATGCGGAGACTCTTGTAAGCGCGGACCAGCCGCTCGCGAAAGTTTTGTTCCACGGATTTATGCACGATTACGCGCCGGGTTGTCGTGCAGCGCTGGCCCGCTGTCCCTACCGCGCCGAAAAACACTCCACGCAACGCAAGCTCAGGGTCCGCGCTCGGCGTCACGATCACCGCGTTGTTGCCACCCAACTCCAGCAGCGTTCGTCCCATCCGCCGTTGCACGGCCTGGCCAACAGCGGCGCCCATCGCGCACGAACCCGTCGCCGAAATCAGCGGCAATCTCTTGTCCGCTGCGAGACGCTCTCCCACGGTCTGCCGGTCGCCCATGATCAGCGTGAAAATCACGGGATCGACTTTCGCTTCTCGACAAACTTTTTCGGCAATTCGCGTCACGGCGATGGCCGTCAGGGGCGTCTTTTCGGACGGCTTCCAAACCACCGGATCGCCACACACGCACGCCAGCGCCGCATTCCAACTCCAGACCGCGACCGGAAAATTGAAGGCCGTGATTACGCCCACCGGCCCGAGCGGATGCCACTGCTCCGTCAGGCGATGTCCAGGCCGCTCCGATGCGATGGTCAAGCCATGAAGTTGCCGCGACAACCCTGTGGCGAAGTCGCAAATATCGATCATCTCCTGCACTTCGCCTTCGGCTTCGGCGATGATCTTTCCGGTCTCGATCGTGACCAGTTGCGCGAGGTCGCTCTTGGCCGCACGAAGCGCGTTGCCGAGTTGCCGAACCAGTTCGCCGCGGGCGGGCGCCGGTACGCTTCGCCAATTAAGGAAGGCCGCAGCCGCTCGCGACACCGCTGTTTCGTAATCCTCAGCAGTCGCTGCACGCACCCTGGCCACAGGCTGACCGTCAATTGGGGACACTTTGTCGATCACCGCGCCGCCGCCGATCCACTCGCCTGAAAACACGCCAGGGTTTTCGTCCTTTAATCCGAGCCGCTGGAGCAAAGAGTTCATGCCGCTTTCTTCAACGGTGTGCGCAACCGCCTGCACTGCTCGCGCAACAGCCCCATCGCGGCCTCAATTGTTTCCGCGGTCACGTCGAGAACAGGCCGAAAGCGAATCGCCTTTTCACCGCTGCGGATCGCGAGTAACCCTGTTTCGAAAAGACCTTTGTAAAAGCGTTCCCGCGTCTGCGCGTCCGGCAAATCAAACGCGAGAATCAACCCGCGGCCGCGCACACCAGTAACGATCGATTCCTCCGCCGCGAGTTGCTGCAGCTTACCCAGAAACACACGGCCCATCGTCGCCGCGTTTTCGATCAGATTCTCTTCCTCGATCACCCGCAGGCAATGCGTCGAGCGCACCATGTCGGCCAGATTGCCGCCCCAGGTCGAGTTGATCCGGCCAGGCAGGCGAAAACAATTGTCGCGCACCTCGTCCAGCCGCGGACCCGCCATCACGCCGCAGATCTGCGCTTTCTTGCCAAACGCAATTAAATCGGGCAGTACGCCGAAATGCTCGCAGCACCATCGCCGTCCCGTGCCGCCGACGCCCGTCTGCACTTCATCGAAGATCAGCAGAATGTCGGACTCGTCGCAGATGCGCCGCAGCGTGTGAAACCATTCTGGCCGAAAATGATTGTCGCCGCCTTCTCCCTGGATCGGCTCGATGATAACGGCCGCGATATCTTGCCCGCGGTTGGCGACGACCTCGCGAATGCGCGCCTCGGAGATTCGTTCCCGCGCGGCAGCGTCTTCGAAGCGCTCGCCCTCGGGTAGAGAGAAATTGATGTTCGGAGTGGGCACGCGCGGCCATGGAAATTTCGCGAAGTAATCCGTCTTTTTTGGATCAGTGTTGGTAAGGCTTAGGGTGTAACCGCTGCGACCGTGGAACGCGCGTTCAAAATGCAGAATTTCCGTGCCGCGTTCGCCGTGGCCCCCCGCGAGATTCTTGCGCACCTTCCAATCCATCGCGGCCTTGAGGGCGTTCTCCACCGCGATGGCGCCTCCGTCGATAAAAAAATAGCGCTCCAGGGGCAGCAAACCCATCACGCGCGCGAACGTCTTTACGAACTCCGCGTAGTGGGTCGAGTAAACGTCGGAATTGGCAACCTTCGTGCGCGCCGCTTCCAGCAAATCCTGTTGCACGGCTGGCCGGTTGAAGTACGGGTGGTTGAAACCAAGCGGCAGCGAGCCGTAGAACCCGTACAGGTCGAGCAACTCGCGTCCGGTCACCGCGTCCACAAGCTTTGCGCCGCGGCTTTTCGCCAGGTCAATGACAATGCGAAAGCCATCGATGAGGACGTGCCGCTGAAGATCAGAAACGACAGTCTTTGCGGTCTTTGTCGAAACGACGCTCATAATGCAAACTAGGTTTGGATACTGGCAGTGTCAAACAACGGGCTCCGCCACCCCTGCGCACCGTCCCGACTGGTAGCACACCCCATTGTTCCAGCGCTCTTTCCTACTTTAGATGTCGGCATGACACGGCATTGGTTGAGTGCTGCCATGGTGATTTGTGCCGGCGCCGCGGTGCTCCTGTTTTGGGACACCGAAGCGTCCGATTCATTTGCAGTGAGCGCGCGCGCGAAAGCGCAGCTCACGAACACGGCTCCGTCACAGCAAACCAACGCGGTCACCGCTGGCGTGTGGCCGCTCATGGAGGATTACTTCGTCGCGATCGCGAAAAACAAAACGAATGCCACCGAGTTGGCCCGACAGGTCATGATTTCCGGCACCAACGACTGGAACGCGCTCGCGTTTTTTTCATGGCGCATTTTCCACGACCGCGCCATCAAACCTCAACTCCGCGACCGCGCGCTGGCGCTGGCCGCAGCTGAACGCGCTTTCCAGTTGACCGAGGGCAAGGACCCAACGGTGCTGGACACTTATGCGCGAGCGCTGTGGGAAAACGATCGCCGCTCCGAGGCCATCACGCATCAGCGCAAGGCGGTGGAGCTTTGCAAAGAAGAGGCCAAGCGCATCGACATGGAGGCGAACCTCAATCGTTACACGCGCCTGTCCCGCGAAGCGCAGCGTTAAGCGATCAAAGCCTTCACCACGTTGCCGTGCACGTCCGTGAGCCGGAAATCGCGTCCGGCGTGGCGGAAGGTCAGCTTTTCGTGGTCAAAGCCCAGCAGCCAAAGGACCGTCGCGTGTAGATCGTAGACGTGCATCTTGTCCTCGATGGCCTGAAAACCAAACTCGTCAGTCGCCCCGTGCACATAGCCGCCGTGCACGCCACCGCCGGCGAGCCACATCGTGAAGCCATGGTGATTGTGATCCCGACCATTGATTTTGCCCGCGTTTGAGCCGGGCGTGGGCAACTCAACTGTCGGGGTGCGGCCAAATTCGCCACCCCAAATCACCAACGTCTGTTCCAGCAGACCGCGCTGCTTCAAATCCTTCAGCAAGGCGCCGATCGCCTGGTCGGTCTGCTTCGCGAGCTTGCGATGGTTCACTTCGATGTCGTCGTGATTGTCCCACGGCTGGCCCTGGCCGTGCCAGACCTGTACGAAGCGCACGCCCCGCTCGATCAGCCGGCGGGCGATCAGGATTTGCCGCGCCTGCGTACCTTCGCCATACATTTTGCGGATGCTTTCCGGCTCGCGCGACACGTCGAACGCGTCGGTTGCGTCCATTTGCATGCGATAAGCGAGCTCGAAGGATTGGATACGCGCTTCAAGTTGCGCATCGTCCTTGCGCTTGCGCTGGTGGCGCTCGTTGAGCTGCTGCAGCAAGTCAAGCTGCTGCCGCTGTTCCGGAAGCGACGTGTAGTTATTCTTAATGTGCTCGATCAGTTTCTCAATTTTCGTGTGCTGCGTGTCGATGTAGGTGCCCTGGTAAACGCCGGGCAAAAATCCGCTCTGCCAATTCTGCGATTCCTGGATCGGATAACCGCCCGGACACATCGCGATGAATCCGGGGAGATTCTGATTCTCCGTCCCAAGCCCGTAGGTGACCCACGAGCCCATGCTGGGCCGCACGAGACGCGCCTCACCGCAGTTCATGAGCAGCAGCGACGGTTCGTGGTTCGGCACGTCGGCGTGCATCGAGCGAATTACCGCGATGTCATCGATGCTTTCCGCAACGTTCGAAAACAACTCGCTCACCTCGATCCCGCTCTTGCCGTACTTCTTGAACTTGAACGGCGAAGGAAAGGCGGCGCCCGTTTTGCGCTCGGTGCGCAGATTTTCCATGGGCAGATTTTTGCCCGCGTATTTGTCCAGCGAAGGCTTGGGATCGAACGTGTCAACGTGCGACGGCCCGCCATTGCAAAAAATGTGGATGACGTGCTTCGCCTTGGCCGGGAAATGAGGCTGTTTGGGCGTGAGCGGCGAAGCGAAGCTCTCGCTGGCACGTGCGTTGAGCAAGCCACCAATCCCGCCCATCACGCCGGCCAGGCTCAAGCTGCCCATACCCATACCGCAGCGGCCCAGGAACTCGCGCCGCGTCAGCGCCAAATGCTCGTAGTTGGGTTTATGATGTCCCATCGTTTAACTGACGTTCGAATCGGTCCTTAAAATCAAAGAAAGTGCCTGTGTGCAGTCTAATACTGCCTGCTGGCAATAACGTCTTTCGCGGTCGATTGGTCAAATACTTCGTCCTTTACTACCGTTTTCTTCGGCACTTCCTTGCCAGCCTTGATCGCTTCGATCGCATCGAACGCGGCCGGGCCGAGCAGGGGGTTGCACTCCACCGTGCAATTTAATTTGCCCGCGACCATCGCCTCGAAGGCAGCCTTCACGCCGTCGATCGAAATAACGATGGTGTCTGTGCCAGACTTCAACCCCGCTTCTTCGATCGCCTGGATCGCGCCCAGCGCCATATCGTCATTGTGGGCATAGACCGCCTTGATGTTTTTGCCTTCGGCTTTCAGGAACGCCTCCATGACCTCCTTGCCTTTCGAGCGCGTGAACTCGCCGGTTTGTGACTTGACGATTTTAATCCCGGGGAACGCTTTGAGTCCCTCCTCGAAGCCCTTCTTGCGGTCGATCGCCGGCGCGGCTCCCGGCGTGCCTTGCAATTCCACGATGTTGCCCTGCCCCCCGAGCTTCTTGCCGAGCCATTGCGCGGCGAGGCGGCCTTCCTCCACAAAATCCGACGCGATGAGCGTCGCGTAGAGCGACTCATCCGAAACCTTGATCCCGCGGTCCACGAGGACTACTGGAATCTTTGCCCGCTTGATTTCCTTCAGCACCGGTTCCCACCCGGTCTCGACCACGGGCGCGAGAATGATCGCATCCACGTTTTGCGCGAGGAACGTCCGCAAAGCTTTGATTTGGTTTTCCTGTTTTTGCTGTGCGTCTGAAAATCGGAGGTCCACGCCCCGCTTCTTCGCCTCGGACTGGATCGATTCTGTCTCGGCCGTCCGCCAGGCGCTCTCCGCGCCAATCTGCGAAAATCCGACCACCAGCTTCTTGCCCGACCCGCCACCGCCCGAATCGCCTCCGGCGGGCTCGGCTGGCTTTTGCCCGCAGGAGCAGAGCAAGGCAGACACGCAGAGCAACAGGACACGCAAAGGTTTCATGCCACGCATTTTGCGAGTTTTGGAACCATCCGTCAAAGCCCTTTCAATTTGCGAAATTCTGAATGCTCGCACCTGCCCCAACGTCCGCAATATGATGGGGTTGCGCGGCATCCTGGCGGGGTATATTGACTTGAATTGACTTTGCGGCAGGTGGGTTTTTGAATGTTGGCAATCCTCAGTTGCGTAACGAATGAAGCTGTTCGTCCAGTTTAGCATACTGCTTGCGACGGTAGCTCCGTCCCTCGGCGGCGCCCTCCCGGCAAGCGACCGGCAGTTCATCGAAAAGCACTGTTTCGAGTGCCACGATGCAGAGGTCAAGAAGGGCGGGCTGGATTTGACCGCGCTCAGGTTCGATCCCGCGAACTCAACGAACTTTGCCACCTGGGTGCTCGTCCACGACCGCGTCAGCAACGGCGAAATGCCGCCGAAGAAAAAAGCGCGACCGGAAACCGTCGAGTTGGAGGCGTTTAAGAAATCACTGGCATCCTCGCTGACCTCGGCCGAGCAAGTGCGCATCGCGAAGGAAGGCCGCGCCACTCAACGCCGGCTCAACCGTTACGAGTACGAGAATGCGCTGCGTGACCTCCTGCACGCCCCGTGGCTGCAGATTCGCGATTCGCTCCCGGAAGACGGCGAGGCGCATCGCTTCAACAAAGTCGGCGAAGCGCTCGACGTTTCACACGTGCAGATGGCCCGCTATCTCAGCGCCGCGGAATACGCCTTGCGCCAGGCGATGGCCCAATACGCGGAGCAGCCCCCGATGAAGGTGCAGCGTTATTACGCGCGCGATCAGCGCAGCTACACCGGCCCGATGAAGTTCAGCGTCTTCAATACAGCTCCCGAGCGGGCAACTTTCCCGGTGCTCGGCTTCGAAGGTCAGCCCGACGTGCGCGCGGGCAAAGAGCCGATCACGGTTGGCGACAGCGATCCCGAGAAGCGCGAACTGGAAGGTGTCGGCGTGGTGGCGAGCGCTTACGAGCCGATCGAACCGAAGTTCAACCAGTTCCGGGCTCCCGTCGCGGGCCGCTATAAACTGCGTTTCAACGCGTACTCCGTCTGGGTCGGCCCCGGCCAGAGCAACAGATGGTACATCCCCGACCTTGATAACATTTCCAAGGGTCGTCGCGATGAGCCGGTGACGATCACCGCTGAGATCCCGCCCCGGCTCCTGCGCAAGCTCGGCGATTTCGATGTGACTCCCGAGCCGGGTGTGCACGAACTTGATGTGTGGCTCCTCGCGGGTGAGATGATTCGCCCGGACGCCGGACGCCTCTTCCGCTCGCGGCCCGGCGCGAGCCGCTGGCAGAATCCACTCGCCGAAAAAGACGGCCAGCCCGGCGTCGTCTTTCGCTGGCTCGAGGTCGAGGGACCGATCTACGACCAATGGCCGCCCGCCGGTCACAAGCTGCTTTTCGCCGATCTTCCCACGGAGAATCGCCCGCCGCCCAAAGTGGATGAGGATACCAGCAGAACGAACCGCTTCGGTCAGCGCCGCTTCCGCCCGCCGCCGGGCGTCGATGTGATTTCCAAAAAGCCGATGGCCGATGCCGAGCGCCTGCTGCGCGAGTTCGTGCACCATGCATATCGCCGTCCCACGAGCAATGCCGAGGTGAAACGCTTCCTGCCCGTGGTGCAGACTGCCTTGAAAAAGGGAAACAACTTCACCGACGCGATGATCGCCGGCTACACCGCTGTGCTCTGTTCGCCCGAGTTTGTTTACCTCGAAGAGAAACCCGGGCGCCTCGACGACTACGCACTCGCGTCACGTCTTTCCTTCTTCCTGTGGAATTCTGCGCCGGATGACGAACTGCTTCGTTGCGCCGCAAAGAACCAGCTGCGCGACCCCGAGGTGTTGCGCGCGCAAACAGAACGATTGCTCGCCGACCCGAAGTCACGCCAGTTCGTCGACGCGTTCCTCGATTACTGGCTCGATTTGCGAAGAATGCTCGCCACCGCGCCCGATGCGAACCTCTATGGCGACTATTACCTCGATGACCTGCTCACCGAGTCCGCTCAGGCCGAGACTCAACTCTTCTTCGCCGAACTCCTGCGGTGCGATTTGCCAGCGCGCAATCTCGTCGCGTCGGACTTCGCCATGCTTAACGAGCGCCTCGCGGCGCACTACGACTTGCCCGCGGTGCAGGGAGTGGCTTTGCGTCGCACGCCGTTGCCAAAGGAAAGCGTGCGCGGTGGGCTCATGACGCAGGCCGCAGTGCTCAAAGTCACCGCGAACGGCACCACAACTTCACCGGTGTTGCGCGGTGCGTGGATCATGGAACGCATCCTTGGCCAGAAACCGCCGCCACCCCCGCCGAGCGTTCCCGCCGTCGAACCGGACATTCGCGGCGCGACCACTATTCGCGAGCAACTCGACAAACATCGCACCCTGGAGACCTGCAACGCCTGCCACGCCAAGATTGATCCGGCTGGCTTCGCCCTGGAGAACTTCGACGTGATGGGCGGTTGGCGCGAACGCTATCGGTCCGAGGCCGGCGGCGAACTCGCGAAAGGCATCGCCAAGAGCGGCCAGAAATTCGCCTTCCATTACGCGCTGCCCGTCGACGCCGGCGGCGAACTCCCGGATGGCCGGAAATTCGGCGATATTAAGGAATTCAAACAACTGCTCCTCGACAATGAAGAGCAGTTGGCACGCAATCTAACTCAGCAATTGATCGTTTATGCGACCGGCGCCCCCATTCGTTTCAGCGATCGTCCGGCCATCGCGAAAATACTCGCCAACAGCCGGGCGGAAGGGTATGGTGTCCGTAAGTTGGTCCACGAGATCGTGCAGAGTGAGCTATTTCGGGAAAAGTAATGAGTGAAAGGCAATTAGACATGAAAACAAGCACGGCGCCGTACGTTTCGAGGCATCAAACGATTTCGCGTCGCAAATTCCTGCGTGGCGCTGGCATCGTGCTTTCACTGCCGCTCCTCGAAGGCATGACTCCCGTCTTCGCGGCCGTGGCGAAACGGATGGCCGCTGACACGACGCCGGGAGGAAAGCCCCGCCGCTTCTTCGGCATCTGCAACAATCTCGGCCTGTTGCCCGAACATTTTTTCCCGAAGGAAAGCGGACGCGATTACGCGCTGTCGCCATACCTCGAACTGCTTAAGGATCAACGCAACGATTTCACCGTGTGCAGCGGCGTGTGGCATCCGGACGTCGACGGCGGGCATCCCGCGGACAATTGCTTCCTAACCGCCGCGCCGCATCCTGGCAGCGCGGGCTTTCGCAACACAATTTCGCTCGATCAATACATCGCCGAACGCATCGGGCATCTCACGCGCTTTCCGTCGCTCACGCTCGGTGTCAACATCCAGCAGGGTATTAGGAGTTTGTCGTGGACGGGTTCAGGCGTATTGATTCCCTGCGAGGAAAAAGCCGCGGACGTTTTCGCGCGCATGTTTTTGCAGGGCACGAAGGAAGAGACCGAAGCGCAGGTCCGAAAACTGGAGACGGGTCAGAGTATCCTCGACGCGGTGGCGGGCCAGGCGAAGGACTTGCAACGGACCGTGGGCGCGCGCGACCGCGACCGGTTAGACCAGTATTTTACCAGCGTGCGCGACCTCGAACAGCGCATGCAAATGTCGCGCGAATGGGAACACAAACCCAAACCGAAAGTCAGCGCCTCAATCCCGCTCGATCCCGCGAGTCCGAAGGCTTACATGGACAAGGTGAAGCTGATGTACGACATGGCGCGGCTCGCCTTCGAGACGGATTCGACACGCTCCATTTCGTTGTTGCTGGATAGTGTGAACTCGCCTGCGATCGAATTCGGCGACGTGAAGACCAGCGACGGCTATCACAATCTTTCGCACCACGGGAAATCGAAGGAGAAACTGGCGCAGTTGAAGACCATCGACGAATGGCACATGAAGCTGCTGGCGGAACTGTTCACCGAATTGAAAGCGGTGAAGGAAGACGGCGAGTCATTGCTCGATCGCACCATGATCCTCTACGGCTCAAACCTCGGCAACGCGAACACCCACGTCACAACGAACATGCCGACGATCCTCGCTGGCGGCGGCTTCAAGCACGGCCAGCATCTCGCTTTCGACACGCAGCACAATTATCCGCTGCCGAATATGTTCGTCTCGATGCTGCAACGCATGGCCCTGGAGGCCGACAAGTTCGCCTCCTCCACCGGCACCATGCGCGGCTTGGAACTGGCGTCCTGAAGAGAGTAATCAGCAGCTTAGCGGCTCCCGGAACGAACGCCAGCATCACGATTGCTGGAAAATCCAGGGCCGCCTGCAGCAACGTAGCCGTAACTGGCTCCGGAACTTTCCTGCGAAACCCAAAAGGCGTAGAGCTTGCCGTTCTTCAAGCGAAAGCGAAAGCGAACGGGTTGGTTCGCCAGGGACGACAAATCATCAACGCCATTCCAGCGAACAGCCTGCAAGGTTTGGTCGGCCGTCACGGGCAGACAGTTCTCCGCGGAGAAGCGCGGCAGGACTTCTCCTTCCTGATCCAGTATCTCGA
>Ga0111538_10001387_pt1 | contig 33935 bp, 32 predicted proteins | sample SoiMethybrSBSTD1_FD_79669 | JGI IMG/M metagenome (GOLD analysis project Ga0111538, IMG submission 79669) | Bulk soil microbial communities from a Populus tree surrounding site in Tennessee, USA - Soil MetaG P. TD hybrid SBSTD1 (version 2)... | ecosystem: Environmental > Terrestrial > Soil >...
AGGCGGTCCCAAGGGTTGGTCTGTTCGCCCATTAAAGCGGTACGTGAGCTGGGTTTAGACCGTCGTGAGACAGGTCGGTCCCTATCTGGTGTGGGCGCAGGATGATTGAGGAGACTCTTTCCTAGTACGAGAGGATTGGAAAGAACGGACCTCTGGTGTGCCAGTTGTCGCGCTAGCGGCATGGCTGGATAGCTATGTCCGGACCGGATAAGCGCTGAAAGCATCTAAGCGCGAAGCCAACTCCAAGACTGGTCATCCCATGAGACGCCTGGTAGACCACCAGGTTGATAGGCCGGAGGTGTAAGGACGGTAACGTCTTCAGCCAACCGGTACTAACCAGTCGATCGGCTTGATCTCATTATCACTCGATACCTCGCGATCTCTTTTCACCAACCCATTGTCCGCGCGGCTCGGCGTTACTGACTCCACGGTGAGTGGAGCAACAGGCGCCGGCACGCCGCGCGGGAGGTGCCTTGGTCGGGCTGTCCTCGGCTGCAGAACGCAGTCGTGGATCTCGCTCGCCGCTTGGCACCAAAGCGCCTCCCGGTGCCCATACCTGGCTGGAAATACCCGTTCCCTTTCCGAACACGGCAGTCAAGCAGCCAGGGCCGATGATAGTGCCTAGCGCGAAAGTAGGTCAGTGCCGGGTCAATTCTTGAACGCGGTTCCTTGCTTCAACGCAGGGGACCGCGTTCTCATGTACGCGGAGGGCATGCACTCACCGAGGCTCCGCGTTCCATGAAGATCTCCAGCTTGTTTGGCCACGGCAAACCAGTCGTGTCCTTCGAGTTCTTTCCGCCGAAGACGGCGGAAGGTGTCGAGGTCCTCTATCGGACCGTCGAAGAGCTGCGGCCGTGCCGGCCCTCGTTCGTCTCGGTCACCTACGGGGCAGGCGGCAATACACGCGATCGCACGCTCGACCTCGTGAGCCGCATCCAGCGCGAGCTCGGCATGCTGACAATGGCCCACCTCACGTGCGTGGGCAGCTCCAAGGCCGAGCTCAAAGAGATCCTTCGCCGGCTGCACGACAGCGGCATCGGAAACATCCTCGCGCTGCGCGGCGACGCGCCGAAGGGCGAGTCCGAATTCCGTCCGGCCGCTGGCGGGCTCCGTTATGCCTCGGAGCTCGTCGCGTTCATCCGCGAGCAACCCCACGATTTCTGCATCGGGGCGGCCTGCTATCCCGAGGGCCACGTCGAGACCAGGAACCTCGAGGCGGATCTCGGACACCTCGTGGCGAAGGTCAGCAAGGGAGTCGACTTCCTCGTCTCCCAGTTGTTCTTCGACAACGAGGACTACCGCGCGTTCGTCCGGCGCGCGCGCTCGGCCGGGATCACGGTTCCCATCGTGCCTGGGTTGATGCCCGTCACGAACGTGGGCCAGATCGAGCGTTTCACGCAGATGTGCGGGGCCAGGATCCCGCAGGAACTGCATCGCCGGCTTCGCATCGTCTCGAACGACGCTGCGGCAGTCGTGGCGACCGGCGTCCAATGGACGGTCGACCAGGGCCGCGCGCTGCTGCGCGATAGTGCCCCCGGCCTCCACTTCTACACGCTGAACCGCTCGTCCGCGACGCTGGCCGTGCACGCCGCGCTCGGACTCTGATCGCGGCCGCACCTCACGTCGCAGGCGTTCCTGCGGCAGCCACGGAGTGACCATCTCCGCGCAGCAGATCACGCAGGCGCTCGGCGAGACTCGAATTGCGCTGGCCGTCGTCGTCGTTGCGCACTGCGATCTGGAGTGCCTTGCTGGAACCCACGAGCACGACGAGCCGCTTGCCGCGCGTGATCGCGGTATACAGCAGTGACCGCCGCAGCATCAGGAAGTGATCGGTCGTGACCGGGATGATGACCGCCGGGTATTCACTACCCTGCGACCTGTGCACGGAGATGGCGTAGGCGGGTACGAGGTCGCCGAGATCCTCGAATCGATACTCCTGCTCGCGTTCCGGGAAGCGCACGAATGCCTTGGCCGCGCCGGTGTCGAGGTAGGTGATGCGGCCGACGTCGCCGTTCCAGACCTCGCGGTCGTAGTCGTTGCGAGTCTGCATGACCTTGTCGCCGACGCGGTAGAGCTTGCCGGCACGCTCGACCTCGATCTGCCCCGGGTTCAGCAGGTCCTGGAGATCGCGATTCAGCGCGTCTGCGCCGACCTCGCCGCGATACATCGGGCACAGGACCTGTACGTCCTGCAGCGGATCGAGACCGAACCGCTTCGGGATGCGCTGCGTGATCAGCTCGTGGATCAGCGTCCTCGCGTGCGCGGAGCTCCGCGCTTCGACGAAGTAGAAGTCGCTGCCGTCGCCTCCGCTGGTCGGCACTTCCGCGTGCAGGATTCCATGCGCGACGCGCACGATGTCCGAGCCGCGCTGCTGGCGAAAGATCTGCGTCAGAGCAGTCGTGGCAACACGTCCACTCGCGATGATGTCTGCCAACACGTTGCCCGGACCTACGGATGGCAGCTGGTTGCGGTCGCCGACGAGGACCAGGCTCATGGTCGGCGGGATGGCGCGCAGCAGCGCGTAGGCGAGTTGCACGTCGAGCATCGAGGTCTCGTCGACGACGAGCATCTCTCCCTCGAGCGGGTTCTCGCGGTTGCGAGCGAACTTGTTCGTGCCCGGCGTGAACTCGAGCAGGCGATGCAGAGTCGATGCGGCGTGCCCCGTCGATTCCTCGAGACGTTTCGCAGCGCGGCCTGTCGGCGCCGCGAGCAGCAGTCTCATCTGTTTCTGTGCGAGGATCTGGACGAGCGCGCGCACGATGGTCGTCTTGCCGACGCCCGGACCGCCCGTGACGACGGATACCGACTCGGTGAGTGCGCGAACGAGGGCGTCCTTCTGTCCCTCGGGCAGCGACATCCCCGAGGTCTGCTCGAACCACGCAACGGCAGCCGCGGCCCGGATCGGCGTGCGCTTGTGGCTTCCTGTCAGCAGATCGTCGAGCGCGCGCGCGACGCCGTCCTCTGCCGCCGCGAGCATGCTCGGGTAGACGATGGGGCGCGGATCCTCGTGCAGCAGGATCGGGCCAGGTGGCAGCTGTCGCACGACGCGGCCCGCCTTGCCGAGCTCCGGCAAGCGCGCTCGCAACGGCTCCATGGCGCATGCCAGCAACCCGGCCGTGCGCTGCACCAGGTCCTCCTCGGGCAGGAAACAGTGGCCTTCCTTGGCTGCCTGCGTCAGCGAGAACTCGAGCCCTGCGTCGAGCCGCTCCGGAGACTCCGGAGCGATGCCCAACTGGCCGGCGAGGCGATCTGCGGTGCGAAAGCCGACGCCGATGACATCGTCCGCGAGGCGGTAGGGATTGGCCTGCACGAGGGCCGAGGCCTTGGCGCCGTAACGCCGCACGATACGCGTAGCGAGCCCGGCACCGAGCCCGTGCGTGCGCAGGAAGATCAGGACGTTCTGCATGTCCTTCTGCGCCCGCACCGCGGTCGAGAGCTCCTCGGCCTTGCGCGCGTTGAGCCCCCGGATCTTGCGCACTCGTTCCGGCTCCTCCTCGATGATGCGCAGCGCGTCGGTGCCGAGAGCCTGCACGAGCCTCTTCGCGGTGGCGGGGCCGACTCCCTTGACGAGGCCCGACGCGAGATAGGCCTCGATGCCTTCCGTCGTCGTCGGGGCAATCGGCTCGAACGTCTCGACCTTCACCTGGACCCCGAACCGCGGGTGGTTCGCTTCCTTGCCAGTGATCTTAAGTCGCTGCCCCTCCGTCAATTGAGCCATCGATCCCACCGCGGTGATGGGCCTGCCCGCGGCCTCGTCGAGCAGCCGCACGACCGCCCACCCGGTGTCGGGATTGCGGAACGTGAACCGCTCGATGGTTCCCAGCACGGTTACGTCGCGTTCGGGTTCTGCACTCATCGAGCACGTGGAGCAGGCACGGCATTGCCCTGCGATGGGGATTCGGTATGGTCTCTCGCCCTTTCCCCGGTTCGGGTTCCCACGCACGATACGCGAGGTTTGCCCGCGCCGCCATCGCGGCGGTTCCGGCCGGGTTCGTTGGCCAGACTTCCTCCTGCTGCTTCTCCGCAACTCCCTTCCTCATGATTCGCGTCCAGGTCCGTCCGAACGAGCCGCTCGAGGCTGCACTTCGCCGCTTCAAGCGACAGTGCAACTATGCGGGCATCTTCCGTCTCGCCAAGAAACACGCCTACCACGAGAAGTCGAGCGACAAGCGGCGGCGCGAAGAGCGCGAGCGGCTCCGCAACATCGTGATGGCCGAGCGCAAGCGCGGCGGCAACAGCGGGGGTCGTTCGAACAGGAAGCGCAGGGCGCGTCCAGGCAAGACCGTGGACCGCCGCAACAACGAAGGACCGGACTTCGATCCGTTGACGGCCGACACGACGATCCAGCGCGGCGACACGTAGACCCGTCGGTGCAGCAATGCTGCCGAAGTATCCGGGGCAAGGTCCACGCGACCTCAGCAAGCCGCTCGAACAGCTGAAGATCCTCGTCGATGCTCGGCTCGAGGGACAACGCCTCGATCTCGCGCTGACTGCTGTACTCACCTGGCGGTCGCGATCGAGCATCCATCGTCTGATCGACGGCGGCTTCGTGCTCGTCGACGGCCGCCGCGTGCAGTCCTCGCGTCGCGTTCGGACCGGCGAGACGATCGTCGTCGACATCCCACCGAATCCGACCGCGAATCCGGACCCCGGAGCCAACATCGACTTTCCCGTCCTCTACGAGGATGCATGGATGATCGCGGTGGACAAGCCGGCTGGCATGGCTGTGCACCCCTCGGGCCGTCGCCTCGACGGCACGCTGATGCACGCGTTGCATCGCCGCTATCGCCACCCCGACGATCCCGAACACGACGTGGTGCCGCGTCTCTTGCATCGCATCGACGTCGAGACGTCGGGCGTCGTCGCGGTGGGACTCGACGAACAGTTCCATCACCTGGTCGCGCGTCAGTTCGAAGACCGGCTCGTGCGGAAGTCCTACCTCGCCGTCGTGCACGGATGCCCGTCGCAGATCGAAGGCGCGATCGACCTCTCGATGGTGCCCGACAAGGCGTCGTCGGTGCGGCTCAAGCTCACGACCAGTGATTCCGGCGCGGGCCAGCCGGCATTGACGAACTTCCGCGTCGTGCGCCGCGGAGCTCGCTACTCGTTGTTGGAGGTGCGGCCGAAGACCGGTCGTACGCACCAGATCCGCGTGCATCTCGCGGCCATCGGTTGTCCGATCGTCGGCGACAAGCTCTACGGTGGCGACGAGCAGTTGTTCTTGCAGCAACTCGCTGGCACGCTCGGCGAAGCTCAACGCGCGCATCTGGTGCTCGATCGGCACGCGCTGCACTCGCACACGCTGACCTTCTTCCATCCGATGCTGTCCCGCGAGACCACGCTGGTAGCACCGTTGCCCGCCGACATGGCGGCCCTCGTACCGTAGGCCAGTTGGCCAGCTATCTCCGGGGCTTGCTCTTCGCGCGTTCAGGCGGTTCGACGGCTTTGAGCACCTCGTCGAGGAACGCGAGCTCGTCCGGCTTGCAGCGGCTCCAGTCGAGCCCGACCTGGTAGAAGTTGCTGTTGGCGCGCCGATCGACACGCGTTGCGATGGTGCTCAAGGTCACCATGGCGCCGTTGAGTACGAGGCGCAGGCGCACGACCTGACCGACTTCAGGTGGTTGCCCGGTCTCGAGCCCGATGCCGCTGCGCGAGAGATCGCGCACGGTGCACACCGCCTGATTGGTCGCATTGAGTCCACCGGTCTCGAGCGTGGCGATGCCCGAAACCTTGACCCGCTTGTGGCGTCGCGTGTCCTTGCCGCTCCTGTCCTCGGCGGGTTTCGATGGCGCGGTTCTTCCGCTCTTGGCCTTCTTCGCCACCGAGCGCGGATGCCCTTCCTCGGAGTCTGGACCCTCGTCGACTGCGTCTGGATCCTCGTCCAAGACGTCTGAATCCTCGTCGACGACGTCTGCCTGGCCGACTGCGTCTGGATCCTCGTCGACAACGTCCGCCTGATCGACCGCGTCCAAGTCGATCTCGTCTCGAGGCTCGCCGACTTCGACGGGATCCTCTTCCACCAGGCTGGGATAGTCGTCCACGTGATCGGGACGCTCATCCACCGGGGAGGAATCCTCGTGCACTGGCGCGTCCTCGACCTCCGGAGGCTCGTCCACTGGCTTGCGGTGGTTGGGCACCTGAGGGGCTTGCTTTGCCACCGGGCGCGGGGGCGCTGCCTCTGGGGGCTTCGCTGCTGGGCTGGTTCGCTCGGCCTCAGGGGCCCGACCCGGGACGGGGGCTACAGGTGGCCGTGCCGCTGGACTGTGTTGGAAGGCAGCCGGACCGCGCGCTCTGGTCACCGGCGCGGTCGGGCTCGCCGCTGGACCCGGAGTGTTGGCAGCCGGGCCAGTGGGCCTGGTCGGTTGGCCAGGCCTTGCTTGGCCGGGTTGCTCGCCCACTGGAGGCCGGGTCGGGACCGGTGGCACGGGCGGCTTTGGGCCCGGGCCTGGAGGGTAACCACCTGCGCCCGCCGCCGCCGGAGGTCGTGCATCTCGTCCCGGCGGGTTCGCTGCGGGGCCCGTGGCCCTTGCTGCAGCGGGTGGCTCGGCGAGAGGGGCTGGAGGCTGGGTTCCCTCTGGAGGTCTTGGCCCGGTGCGCTGGGTGAAGGCAGGCTGGCCGGGAGGCTTGGTGGGCGCTCCTGCTGCTGCGCCAGGAGGGGCAGCTGGGCCGGTCGATCTTGGCGATGCATGCTTCTGTTCTTGGGCTTCGACCGACTCCAGCACCTCGTCGAGGAAGGCGAGCTCCTCGGGTGCGCACTTGCTCCAGTCGAGCCCTACCGAATAGAAGTTGCTGCCGGGGCGACGTTCCACTCGCGTCGCGAGAGTGCGAAGCACGAACGTCCGGTTGCCCAGTGCGAGTCGCAAGCGCACGACCTGTCCGGGCATGGGTGGCTGTCCCGTTTCGAGACCGATACCGGTGCGAGAGATGTCGCGCACCGTGCACATCGCTTGATTGCCGGCATACCGTCCGGTGGTCTCGAGCGTCGCGATGGCTGCGACTTTGACTCGTTCTCCACGGCGACTCCCGCGCCTGTCGCTCATGGTCAGCAGCATCGGCAAATCCCCGGTGCCTGCTGAACCGAGTCTGCGCTGGTCCGTCTCGACCTAGACTCGGCCCGAGTAGGGCATCACGAGTCGGTATCTGTCCGTCGCCCGCATCGGGTCGACACTGAGCCTGGTTTCAGTTCTGTTTGCTCTCTTCCCCGCCGAAGTTACGGCCTGATCTCCCACAGCCTTGCTCTCTCTCTGAGAGCCCATGCGATCCGGGCTGCCCTGAGGCAGCGTTGGTGTCGGATCCTGCACCTCGGTTCTTGCGTCCATAGGCACTCCTCGGTGTCCAACAGGGGAGAGAGAACCGTAGTCACAGGCGGCGTGCTTGACAACCCGCCTCGACCACTCAGCCCGTGAACATCGTGCCGATCAGCACGGGCAGAACGGATAGAGCGCCGTAGAGCGCCGCGATCGCGCGTAGCTCCCCGGCCAACGAGCCCATCGGAGGACCCCGCCGGGCGGCCGGATCCCCGGCTCTCTCAGGAGCTTCGGATTCCCCATCGGACCCCGCCCAGGCCGCTGCAGAAGTTGGACCAAGGGTCTCGTCCGAGCGGCTCGGGCGCTGCAACCAGAGAACGGCGCCGCCGAACACGAGCCCCGCGATGGGCCAACGCAACGCGTGAGGGAGCAACGCCCCAAACACCGTGCCCAGCCCGCCGAGCACGAGGGCGGCCCCGAACAAGGCACCGAGATCCGTGCCGGCGTCTGCTTCCCGGCTCTGGGTGAACGGAATGTCGACGAGCGATCGCACCATCGCGCGTGCCGCGACAACGGCGATGCCGAGCGCGAACAGCGATGCGGCGGTTGCCTCGAGCCGGTTCGAAGCGAAACCCAAGAGCAGCAGCAGACCGATCGCATGCACGGGCACGAGCACGTGCGTCACGAGGGCACGCCACGTGGCATCCTGCACGAGGCCACGCGACAGGCCCGGAGCCAGTCCGAACACCCATGCCGTGTCGGTCTGGTCGGCGCGCGGCAGGAAGGCGATCAGGAACGGCAGGTAGATGGCCGGAATCTGCAGCAAGAGGCACATCAGCACGTCCCCGTTCTGCCCACCCTCGCCCTGCAAGCTCAAGAACGCCATCCCGGCCGGCAAGCCGAGCAGTGGCAGCACCCGCGACCGGAAACCCGCGCTGCGCCACATCGACACCGCGACGAACTCGGCGATCCCCAGGCGCGGCCCGCGGCGTGCCAACAACCTCAGCAGTTGCCGCAGCGGATCGGGAGGGCCCGCGCGCGAGCGACGCGGCGCTTCCACTTCGAGCGAGAGCATGGACAGCAGCAGCAGCAGCGCCCCGGCGCCGAGCAGAGGCAGCACGCGCCACGCCTCTTCGCCGCCCGTACCGAGCAGTCTCGCGGCGTGGTAGGGCGGCAGGAACTCGGCGCCGAGGCGCCCGATCGGCAACGCGGCGGCGTCCTTCTGCAAGCACTGCATGCCGAGGGCGAACAGCACGAACCCGCCGCCGAGCAGCACGGCCTTTCCCGTCGCGGCGAGCAGCGCCGCACGCGCGTGACCGAACCAGCGCACGAGGATGCGCATGCCAACGCCGAGTGCGCCGCTTGCAAGGCCGCTGCAGGCACAAGCGAGCACGACGTAGCCGATGACCGACGTCCAGTTGCGTTGCAGATACGCGAGCAGCACAGCCGGCGGCAGCGCCATGCCGATGGTCACGAGACACACGTAGAACGCGGCGTGGCCGGTGCGTGCGAACACGACCGTGGCGCGGCCGATCGGAGCCGGGTCGAGCAGGTGACGTTCGGCCCGGCGCCGATGGAGCTGATCCTGGTTGCCGAGCATGCCGATCGCGACGAGCAGCGACGAAAGGCAGAGATTGGCCGCCGCGAACGGCACCGGCGGCGTTTCGGGGTAGAGCAGCGCGGCGAACACGAGGGCGAGGAACGACTGCGTGAAGATCGTCGTCGTCAGACTGCTGCCGGTGCCGCCCGTGCGGCGCGCGTCCTCGAAGAAATCGAGCACCAACCAGGCGTGGATCAACGCGCGGATCTTCTTCATCGTTCGCTGGCGCAGCGAGACGCGTGTCGCGCCATGAATCAGGCGGAGCGACCATACTCGATGCGGGTCCGGTGTCCGAGGCACTTCCGTTCGCGCTGCCGCGCTGCTACATGCGTGTATCGACTACCTCGACATCGTTCTGGCCTGCCGGCGCGCGGACCTCGCGGCCTTCGTGCAGTGGTTTGTCAGTGTTCCTGCATCGCCGCGGGGCGACCTGCGAACCGGCGCAACGAGCATCCAGCCGCCCGGTCGCGGCGATGTTGTCGGCAACACGCCCGCCGGCTTCGTGAACTGCGGTTCCGTGCACCGCGATCGCGTGCCGAGACTGCTGCAACCGGGCTCGCCGTTCCGCCTCGTTGCCGATCGGCTCGTGCTCGAAGGCGAGGACTTCAAGGCGCGTTCGACTGCGCTCGCAACGTGGCTGACCTCGTTGTGGGCGTCGAACGAGCTGCAGCCACGACTCGGCGAGATGTACCCGGTGACCGGGCCTGCGGATCCGACGCCGTTGCTCGAGGTCGACCGGTCGGCGGTGACGTGGTTCGGGGTGCGTTCCTCCGGCGTACACCTGAACGGCTACGCGACGACGCGCGACGGGCTGTGTCTCTGGGTCGCGGTGCGCGCGCGCGGGAAGCGCACGTTCCCGGGTCATCTCGACAACGTGGTGGCCGGTGGACAGTCGATCGGGTTCACGCCCGTGCAAACCCTCGTCAAGGAGTGCGGCGAGGAAGCGGGTCTGCCCGCCGATCTCGCCGCGCGCGCGGTTCCGATCGGAACGATCTCGTATGTGCAGCAGGATCGGCTGTCGCTGAAGTCGGACACACTCGCTTGCTTCGATCTGCAATTCCCGCCTGCATTCGTGCCGCGCTGTGCCGATGGCGAGGTCGAGGAGTTCGCGCTGTGGCCTGCGACGAAGGTGGCCGAGTCGCTGCTCGACGGCACGCCGTGGAAGCCGAACAGCGCCATGGTCACGCTCGACTTCCTGCTTCGGTTCGGGTGTCTCGATGCGGAACTTCCGACCGCGCAGAGGTGGCGACTGTGGCAGGCGCTGCGCGGCGAGCTACCCTGAGCGCGTGCGCGTCGTCCTCGTCAGCTCGCCCGGTTTCAGCTCACGACTGCACTGGAGCCATGACATGGCCGCCGAGCTGGCGCGGTTGCTCATGCTCAAGGGCGCGCACGTGCAGTGGCTGCCCGTGACCTACGCCGGTCAGGTCCTGCCGCCGATCCCACCCGCCGTCCATGTGAAGGCGACGCAGCACGACAAGCCGGCATCGCCTCACCTCGTCACGAAGGGCCGCACCGATTCAGAGTTGGAGATCCTGCTGACGCGCTCGCTGCGCGAGCGTCCCGCGCACGCCGTCGTGCATCTCGGTGTCGGTGCGCGCGGCTCGCCGAACGTGCTGTGGATCGCGGACTGCATGGGCAGCGCCCCGATCGCCGTGTTGCGCGCGGCCGAGGGCGTCTGCCAGCGCGGCGATCTGGTCCACGCGACCGGTGTTGCCTGCACGAAGTTCGACGATCCGGAGCGATGCCGGCTCTGTTGCAGGGCTTCGCGGTGGGGTCATCCGCACCGGACCGATCTGCTCAATCGGTCGGACCTGGTGATGGCGGGCCTGCTCGCCGCCGAGACCGTGTTCGTCGAAACGCAGGCTGATGCGGGCCTGCTCTCGGCGAGCGGCGTGCCGCAGCGCGCGATCGTCGCGGAGTGGGCGCCGCAGGTGATCGCAGCGAGGATTCTCGCGGCAGTCCCGGCGACCTGATCGGCGCGTCGCGGCAGTGTCATTCCTGCGGCGCCAGGCGCCCTCAAGAATCGCCGGCTGCGTGCATGCGCCGTTGCCGCCGTTCGTCGGCGGTCATCTCGCTCTCGAGCCGGCCCAGGAACGCGCTGCCTTCGACGCCGCGGATGAACTGCGCGAACAGCGGCGACACTTTGCGCACGCAAGCGAGCATGTCGAGCGCGACCTGCCGATACGAGAAGTGACCCTCGGGGCCGCTGCGCAACTCGATGAAGTAGGCGGTCTGGCGCGGATCGAAGACGATACGCACCCGCTGCAGGAACGCGAACGGCGTCACGTAGCCGGCCGCGTGCGGGAACCGCGCGGCAACCGCCTGCTGCTGCACGGCCGCTTGCTCGAGCACCCTCGAATACTCGTCGCCGAGCCCCGCGTCCGCGATCAGCGGCGGCACCGCGAAGCCGTGCGCAGTCGTCAGCACCTGCTGCTGCTGGAATGCCTTGCGGTGTCGGCCGACGTCGCGGTAGGCGCCGAAGTCGAGCAGGACCTCGAACTCGAACGGCGCGGCGCCTTCCAGCGCCAGCGGCCACGCGTCGTGCTTGCCTCGCTCGGCCATGAGCTTGCGCAGCAGCTCGGTGCGCTGGCCCTGCGTGAGTCCGCGCACGCGCGTGAGCAACGACGCGAACGGCTGCTGGCTGTGTTCGTAGAGCAACGACGCGAGCAGCCGGTCGTCGAGATGCGGATCGCAGGCCAGCAACTCGGTGTGGCCCGCGGCCGGACCTTCGTGCACGGGGGCCTTGGCGACGCCGAGCTCCGTTGCGAGGGCGGGCAACGCCTGCTGCAGCGCCTGCGCGAAAGCGTTCGGGCGCGCGTGCTTCAACAGCGTCGGCAGCGCGACCTCGGCCTCGCGCTGCATGCGTTCGCCGACGAGCCTGAACTCGGCGAGAGCATGGCTCTTCAACTCGGTGATCACGTCGCTCAGCGTGCGCGCGTCGACGACCATGCCCCACTTCGTGAAGATCGCGGGTGTCAGCAGGTAGCGCGCGGCGTCGAAAGCCTCGGCCTTCAGCGTGCGCTGCCACGCCGCTTCCTTCTCAGAGGGTTGCAGCGGCCGCAGGCGCTTCAGGTGCGCGAGCAGACTCTCGGTCGCCTTGCTGTAGAGCGCGAACGTGCCCTGCAACACGGCCTCGTAGGCGCGCGCGACCTCGCCGCCCGCGGCCATGACGTCGGGATCGCGCCAGTGCGTCTCGGCCGAGAACGAGATGTAGCGCGTCGACGACTCTTCGAAGCTGCAGCGCCGTTCGCGCTGCACGAAGCGCGTGACGAGCTGCGACACGCGTTCGACGGCCAGGTGCACCACGGATCCCTCGCGCAGCGAGTTGTGGCCATGGTCGATCGCGTAGGTCTTCAGGAACTGTCCCGACTTGTCGGCCATCACGGCGGACAGCAGATCCCTCGGGACCTCGTCGATCGGCAGGTCCTCGAGCTTCTTGTGCTGGGCTTCGAGCCCCTGCCGCAGGCGGTCGAGGAACTGGTCGCGCATCGACTTGCTGCTGCGCGAGTAGACGCCGTTCAACGTCGCCGCGACTTCCGCGGGGAGGTTGCGCACGAGGTAGATGTCGGCGTGCTCGCTGCCGTCGACCACCGAGAAGTAGGTCTGCAGCAGCCTGCGTTCGAAGTCGCTGTAGGGCATCGCGGGCTCGTGGCGTGCGTCAGGACCGGCTGGCGGCGCGGCGGCGCATGACGGCAACGGTGCCGGCGATGCCGAGCGTGAGCCCCGCGGCAAATGCGAACCAGACGACCGGGGCTTCGAGGGCGGTGATGTGGGCGAGCATGGGATCGCACTCTAGGTGGCCGGTCGCGTCGCGTCGAGCGCGAGCCGAGGTCCCGCCTGCCGTCAGAGCGTGAGCCTGCGGTGCACGACACCGTCCTGCCCGAACGCGATCAGCCCGAAACCGGCCGCGAACCAGAACCGGTACTCGCGCTGGCCGACGCCGAGATCGCGGCGATTCCACGCGAGGCTCACGCGCAGCAGCAAGACGTCGAGCAGCAGGCGATCGCCGACACTGCGCGGCTCGGTCCAGTTCCACATGCCTGAGACGGTCATCTGCCCGCCAACCGGGAGTCCGCTCATCGGGCGATGCACCGCGGTCGTCGTCGTCAACGCGCCGACCGTCGGGGCCAGGAGCTCGTGCGTCCACACCGGATACCATTCGTTCCAGATCTCGCGCCAGTCGTCGGTCAGCGACTCGCGCCCGCGCAGAAGTTCGTTGCCGAAGTAGAGCAGGTCGGTGCTCTCGGGACCGGCGATGCGCCACCTGCGCGCCGGTGGTGTCGCAAACGGCGACTCCGCGGGCACGTCCTCGACCGCGAACGTGAAGCCGTCCGCGAGTGCCACGGCCGTTCCCGGCGCGGGCCAGTACGTCTCGAGCTGGGCCGGCAGTCCCTGGACGACCTGGTATCGCGCGAGGTGTCGGATCGGCAACTCGACGTAGCCGCTGGCCACGTCGACGGCGGTCGGCTCGAAGTCGGTCGTGAAGTCGTTGCGGACCTGGCGCAGCCGCACGTTGCCTTGCCCCGTGTTGAACACGAGCATGGTGCGATACGGCGCGTGCAGCATCGCGAGTTGTTCGAGGCGCAGGCCGGATGGCTCGATGAGGAACGGCTGCCCCGGCGGCGACACGCTCACCGGCGGGTATGCGCCGGGAGCCCGGACCGGCGTCAGATCGAGGATGCGCACTACGGTCGGCTCGGGGAGCGCGCCCGCGGGGATCGTGAGTCGCAGGCCCGCCTGCACACCCGTCTCGACGGAGACGACACCCCCTTCGGGGCCGATCGCGACCGAGGCGAGGATCGGCGGCCCGCCGTCGGACCGCGACCCGTCGCAGGCCACACAGGGAATCAACAGCAACCAAGGGCAGAGTCGCACGGCGTGGCGGATAGCCGCGTGCCCGATGGCGGTAACGGAATACGCCCATCGGGACCGATGGCCTGGATGGGCAGGAACCAGCCAAAGGGGGGCGCGGCCTGCGTTCCCGCAGGTTCGGTCGCTCGTGGCGCCTCAGTCCTTTCGCTTGAGGCTGCCGTCGAACATCTTGGTCCACTTCGCGCCGTCCTGTGACGTCTCCATCATGGAGCTCATGACGCCGGTCTTGGACAAGTCGTAGGTCAGTCGCGCGTGACCCATCTGGCCCTTGTTGGTGAGCGTCAGCACGTCGCCCTTCCACGTGCCGCGGAACTCCTCGCAGCCCTGACCCATGGCATCGTACCAGTGCAGCACGACCTGGTTGGCGCGCGTGTCCCACGTGTAGACGCCGTGGCCTTCATAGGTTCGCTGGCCGCCGCGCGTCTGTTCGTAGTCGCTGATGATCGCAAAGCCGGCGAGCGCGATGCGCGAACGGTTCGTGCCGTCGGCTTTGCCGCCTTTCGGGTCCCATTGCGACGGATACATGGTCTCCGTTCCCTGCCAGATACCGGCGAGTTTCTCGAGCTTCTTGTGATCCGCAGTCGGCTTGGGCATCTCCATGGTTTCCTCTGGGTTTCGATTGGGGAGGGAGAGTCTACCGCGGCAGCGGCCGGTCCGGGTGCCGGCGAAGTCGATCGGCGCTGGCCGACGTCGCGACGGAATCTGCGGCGAGCTTGCCCCCGCTCTGCCACTTCGCGACATGGCAATGCGAACACATTGGATTCTCGGTGGCTCGATCAGGCTGTGCGGTTCCCTGCTGGCCGCGCTGCCGCTTGCTGGCCAGGAGCTGCAATGGCGGCTGCCGCGGCTCGGTGCGGCGGAGTACCGCCGCGAGTGGAGGGCGAGTGCCAGCGAGGTCGCGCGGTCGGCAGCCGCGGCGCGCGCGCTGCCGGCCGTGGGCAAGGTGCCGGACCGGTATCTGCATCGAATCGCGCCCGCGCCGTGGTTGTGCCAGAGCGAGCTCCGGGCCGACCAACGCGCGATCGGCGACCCCGTGCGCGACCTGCGCGACGTGTTGCGCGCGCTGGCCTTCGATCTCGCCAACCGAGGCAGCGTGAGGAGCCGGTTCGCGCGCGTCATGCCGTTCGGCGACGTGACGGTGACCGGCAGTTGGAGCGTGCTGGGACCCGATGGCAGCCAGACGCTGCGCGCTTCGCTCTCGGCGCGGACGCCAGCGGCGGTCGCCGGTGAGGTGACCGGTACGATCGAGCGGTTGCGTCCGTTCTGTCTGCACGATGCGGACGGCAGCGTCACGCTCGAGCGGCGCATCGACGCGCAGAAAGGAGTCGTCGCGACCTGGAAGGGCAGCCTCGACCTCGTCATCGAGGAGGGCGACAAGACCTGTCGCCGGTTCGTGCTCGGCGACCGCTGGGACCTCGTCGCCGTGCACGTGAACCAGGACGCCGACTTCCGCGAGCGCGTGATGGCTGCGATCGCGGCGGGCACCGGCTTCGTGAGGGAAGCGATCGACGAGAAGAAGTCGTTCCTCGTCGACAGCGGCGGCGGCGACGAACGCAACTACGGCAGCGGCCGGCTCGCGCTGGGCCTGCTCACGATGGTCCACGGACTCTGTCCCGCGTCCGACCCCGTGCTCGTGCGCGGCTTCGACGAGCTGCGGAAACGGCACATCGAGGACACCTACTCGCTGGGTGCGGCACTCATGGCGATGGCGTCGCGTCATGCGCCGCCCGGAGAGGCCGAACGGATCCGCGGCGGCCTGTTGGCGGCGCCGTTGCCGCGCAAGCTCGACGAACGCGACCACAAGGTTGCGCAGAAATGGGTCAAGCAGCTGCTCGAGAACATCGATCCACGCACCGATCCGGCGCAGGTGCTGCGCTTCAACTACACGGCGGGCCCACGCTACGACACCTCGCTGCAGCAATACGGCCTGCTCGGTCTGTGGTCGGCGCAGATGTGCGGCATCGAGCTGCCGCCCGGCGTGTTCGCGGCCGCAGCGCGCCAGCTGCTCGCGGTGCAGGGACCGCCGAACGGACGCCTCGCGTTGCGCCTCGCCACGTATGCCGAGCTGCGCGAGGTCGCGGGAACCGACCAGTTGCCCGGTGGGCCGGCACAGAACGCGAAGGTGCGTGGCTTCGCCTACGAACAGCCGACCGAGCCGCCGTTCGGTTCGATGACGAGTGCCGGCATCAGCGGTCTGCTGCTCGCTCGAGCCGGCATGTCGGCGCAGGGCGGCGCCGATCGCGCGCTGGTCACGCAGATCGAGGACGCGGTGCGCGACGGGTTCGCGTGGCTCGCGTCGGAGTTCACGGTGCGCAGCAACCCTGGGTTCGCCGAGCGCGCCGATCACCACTGGTACTACTGGCTCTACGGGCTCGAGCGCTCGTGCGAGCTGGCGACGATCGCGCGCTTGCACGATCGCGACTGGTATTACGAAGGCGGGCTGCAGCTCTTGTCGCAGCAGCAGGGCAACGGCTCGTTCCGGGCCGAGCATCCGAGCAGCCTGTTGCTCGATGCGACGTGCTTTGCCGTGTTGTTCCTGGCCAAGTCGACGGTCGTCGCACCGGTCACGGGCACGGGGCGCTGATGCTCTGCGCGCGCCGGCTCACCGGTCGTGTTGGGCTTCGAGCCAGCGCTCGACTTCGATCGCGGCCATGCAGCCGGAGCCCGCCGCGGTCACGGCTTGCCGGTAGTAGCTGTCCTGGCAGTCGCCGGCCGCGAACACGCCTGGCACGTTGGTCGCCGCCTTGCCCGGCACGGTCTCGATGTAGCCCTTCTGGTCCATCTTCAACACGCCGCGGAACAGCTGCGTGTTCGGCGTGTGACCGACCGCGAGGAACAGACCGTCCGCAGCGACCTGCTTCTTCGCGCCGGTCTTGCTGTGCGTGAGCTCGAGCCCCGTGACCTTGCCCTTCTTGACGTCGAAGACGTCGCTGACGTTCTGCTCCCAGAGCATCTCGATCTTCGGGTTCTCGAGCGCGCGCTGCTGCATGATCTTCGAAGCGCGCAGCGCGTCGCGGCGCACGACCATGTGGACCTTGCTCGCGTATTTGGTCAGGAAGTTCGCTTCTTCGCAGGCCGAGTCGCCACCGCCGACGACGTAGACGTCCTTGTTCTTGAAGAAGAACCCGTCGCACGTCGCACAGGCCGAGACGCCGCGGCCCTGCAGCAGCTTCTCGTTCGGCAGACCCAGGTAGATCGCGCTCGCTCCGGTCGAGACGATCAGCGTCTCCGTCACGAACACCTTGCCGTTCTCGGTCGTCACCGTGAACGGGCGCTTGCCGAGGTCGACCGCCGTGCCGGCTTCGTCGTGGATCACGGTGCCGAAGCGCGCGGCCTGCTCCCTGAACATCTCCATCATCTCGGGCCCCATGATGCCCTTCGGGAAGCCGGGGTAGTTCTCGACGTCGGTCGTGATCGTGAGCTGTCCGCCGGGCTGCTTGCCCGTGAGCAGGACCGGCGCGAGGTTGGCGCGCGCGGCGTAGATCGCGGCCGTGTAGCCTGCGGGACCGGAGCCGAGGATGAGGGTCTTGAGTGCGGCGGCCATGGGGGAGGAGAAAGTAGCGATGCTACGAGCCCTGCCGAAGCAGTTCCCGGCCGAACCTCAGCGCCTTGGCTGCGCGAGTTGGTAGCGGTGGATGCGGTCGAAGTCGGCCGGCGTCAATTCGCGCGGCGCGAGCTCCTCCTTCGAGGCTGCGCCCTCCTTGACAACGGTGTGCAGCCCGGCCGTCGCGACGAGATCGACCACGTAGCGCCCCCATTCGCGCACGACGACGAATTCGGAGACGCGTCCGCCTTCGTTCGGATCCGCAACCTGCAGCAGCACGTCGAACTGGGAGTGCTCGCTCGTCGCCGAGACCACTTCGAGCGGCTGCCGCTTGCTGATGCGTTCCCACGGCATTTCGCCCAGGGCCGCGGCCGACTCCGCGGTGATCACGCTGCGGCAGCCCTCGGCGTCATGACGCTGCAGAGCGGCCTGGAATCGCGTGAACGCGGCCACTGCCTCGTCGTGATCGACGTCGTTCGCGCAACCCGGAACGACCATTGCCAGCGCGGCGACAAACCATCGCATGCGCAGCAGATCGTCACGTCGCGGTCCGAGACTGGAGTCTGTCTGGCAGGCCAGCACGCGGGACCGGCATACTCATGGCATGCCGTTGTCGCGTCGATTCCTGTCGCATCGGGCCTGGGCACAGCTCGCCGTGCTGGCCTGTGTGCTGCCGGGCTTGCGGTCGCAGATGGCCGGCTCGGCCGGTGAAAGCGCGCGGCAGCCGACGTTCGTGCGCGTCTTGTCGGCCGGCGGCGAACCGATCGCGAATGCCGTCGTGACGTTCGTCGGCAGCATTCCGCATCTCGGCGCCGCCGCGGGTCCCCGCGACGAGTTGCAGGTCGCGAGCGATGCTCGCGGTCGGGTGATGGCGAGGTTGCAGCCGGGCCTCTGTTACGTCGCGTGGGCCGTGGGGCCGGCTGATGCCGAGCAGTGCGGCGTGCTCTCGGCGGTCAGCGCGTATTTCGGCGCCGGGGCCTTGCTGGAGCTGCGCTGTCTGCAGCATTACAAGCCGCGGCGTCTGCCGGTCGACGGCGCCGAGGCGTGGAGCTCGATGGGTCCGCTCCAGTACTTCGTGCTCACGGCCGCGCAAGGGACCGAGACCGCACTCGTGCTCGAGGACGGCGCGATCAGCGTGCCACCCTGCCCAAATGCCGTGATCGAGGTGCGCTGCCGCGATGGACAGCCGCTCTGCAGTCTTCCCTCTGCAGACAAGCTGCTCGCGATTCCTGCACCGCAGTCGCTGGCGGTGCGAGTGGTCGACGAGAACGGGGCGCCGCTCGCAGGCGTCTCCGTGAGACACCGCGTTCACCGGTTGCTGCCGTGGCGCAGCGATGGGCTCGGCGGCGTCGCCGAGGACCGTTTTCGCGAGCTGGGCAAGACCGACGCCGAAGGACGCGCCGTGGTCCACGTTCCGTATGCAGCGGATCCGCTGAAGGAGCAGAACCACGGCGACCTGCTCCTGTTCGCGGGCACGGCCTCGAGACCCGCGGTGTGCGGCGGCGTCTTCAATCGCGGGCTCTGCATGGACGACCACAAGGTCGACAAGGTCCCGGGCGACGAGCTGGTCTTCACGCTCAGGAGCGTGGAACCACTCTCGGGGCGTTGTGGACCGATGCCGACGGGCACGGTGGCGCACCTGTCGGCGGTCTGCAAGATGTTCATGGCGGGTGCGAGCTACGTGCACGACTCGCGTGCCTTCGTGACGGCGGTCGACGGGCAGGGCCGGTTCGTCTTCGACGACGTGCCGGCGGAACTGCATTCGTGCCGGCTCGCGATCGTGACGCCGGCCGACAAGCCGCACGTGATGCCGCTGTTTCCCGCGATGCCCGGTCGCACGCTGCCTTACGAAGTGAGCGCGAGCGATGGCGCCGCGCCCGGGGTGACCGTCTCCGCGTATCTCGAGGTCCAGATCACCGAGCCCGGTGGGGGGCCGGCGCGCGGCGTCGTCGCGTTCCTTGCGCCCGCCGATCAACGCGGCGTGTTGTTCCGCGACTCGCTGGTGCGGTTCCCGCTCGATACGCGCGGGTCCACCGTGCTGCATCTCGCGCCAGGCAAGTGGATCGTCGTCGTCGTGTCGGCTGCGGGTTGGGCAGCGAAGCAATGCGAGCTGGAGGCAGGCGAGCGCAAGGAGGTGCTCGCGATGGAGCCGCTGGCCGCGCTGCGCGTGCAGTTGCTGGACCACGACGACCACGCGATCCCCGACGCGCAGGTCGAGACGCGCGGCACCAAGACCAAGGGCACGGGTGACGCCCTGCAGTCGATCCTGCAGAACCTGCATCCCCAGATGCAGGCGCAGTGGAACCTGCTGCGCACCGATGCCGAGGGGCGGATCGTGATCCCGTTCGTGCCTGTCACCGGCGTGACGCGGACGCTCGCGCTGAGGTGGGAAGGCGGCCGCTCGACCGACTTCCCCCTCGAGGCCGGGGCCGACTGGCTCGTCGTGCATCCGCGCTGAGCCTTGCAGTGCGACGGCCCTCCGGTATTCCCGATACACGATGAACGAATCGATCCACCCGATCGCCGGCGTCTGCGAGGTCGAGACTCTGCGGGGCACGACCGCGGATCCGTCGGCACCGCCCGACGTGCTGTTCGAAGTGGCGCACGGAGCGACGCGCTCGTCGCACTTCGACGACCTGCGCCGGCAATTGCGCGGCGACTACGCGGCCGACCTGAAGGAGTTCTTCTTCGTCAACACCGACGTCGGCGCTCCCGAAGTCGCGCGGGAGGTCGCGCGCCGGATCGTGCAGCAGCAGCCGCAGCGCTCTGCGGTCGTCGTGCGGTGCCTGCTGCCGCGCACCTTCGTCGACTGCAATCGACGTGTGGACCGCGACACGCTCCCGGCCACGTCGCGCCCCGGCGAGATGACGCCCGGGCTGCCGCCGTGGATCCGCGAGCCGGCCGACCGCGAGCTGTTGTTGCAGCGCTACTTCGCGTATCGCGACGTCGTGACCGCCGCGTTCGAATCGATCTGCGGCAAGGGCGGTCTCGGCCTGTTCGTGCACACCTACGCGCCGCGCAGCGTCGACGTGCCGATCGACGAGAACATCGTCGCGAACCTGCGCGCGGCGTGGGCGCCCGAGCGCGTCGGGACGTGGCCGCTGCGGGCCGACGTGGATCTGATCACACACGATCCGGGCGGGCGCCTGATGGCATCGCCGACGCTCGTGCAGCGCGCGTTGAGCGGGCTCGAGGGGGCCGGCTTCGAAGTGAAGCAGAACGCGACCTACTCGCTGCACCCGGTCACGCTCGCCCACGCGTTCGCCGAGCGCTACGCGAACGCGACGCTCTGCCTCGAAGTGCGCCGCGACCTGCTGCTCGCGCGATTCACGCCGTTCCAGGAGATGATTCCTGCGCCGGCCAAGGTGGAACGCGTCGCCGCGCCGCTCGCGGCTGCCGTGCTCGCGGCGCTGCGATGATCGCGGATCGTTCGCCGACCTCGTGCAGCGGAGCGAACGACGCGGCAGAATCTGCGAGCCCGCGCCGAGCCGCGGCGCCCGCGTGACCAGCGAACCCGCACGAGAACCACAGAAGAAGCCCTCGAGGCGTCGGCGGCGCCGGCCCCCGGTCGGCGCGTCGCCCGGCACGCTGCAGGTGGCAGCCGATGCGCCGCCGCCGCAGATCGCGGCGATCGGTTTCGGACCGCAAGGAGTCGTCGAGCGCAAGCCGATCGGTCTCGACGAGATCGCTGCGTTGCGCGGCAGCTGCAGCGTCATCTGGATCGACGTGACCGGGTTCGGCGACGTGGCAACGCTGCACCGCCTCAGGGAGATGTTCGATCTGCATCGGCTGGCCCTCGAAGACGTCGTGAGCCAGCAGCAGCGCGCCAAGGTCGAGGACTACGGCTCGCACGGGTTCATCGTGTTGCGCATGGTCGACGAGTCTGCCGCGCACGAGACGGAACAGCTCAGCCTGTTCGTCGGTCCCGGCTTCGTGGTGACGTTCCAGGAGCGACCCGGCGACTGCTTCGAACCGGTGCGGCAGCGGCTGCGTGATCCGAACGGGCAGATGCAGAAGCGCGGCAGCGACTACCTCGCGTATGCGCTGCTCGACGCCGTCGTCGATGCGTACTTCCCCGTGCTCGAGCGGCTCGACGGCCGGCTCGAACAGATCGAAGAGCAGATCCTCGGCCTGGGCGGGGAAGCGCCCGTGCGCGAGCTCTATGCACAGCGACGCTGCATGCTCGAGCTGCGGCGCGCGATCTGGCCGCTGCGCGAGGCGTTCGGCACGCTCGTGCGCGGCGAGACGAAGCACTTCTCGACCAGCGTGCAGCCCTACCTGCGCGACGTGCACGACCACGTCGTGCAGCTGCTCGACCTGCTCGAGAACTGCCGCGAGATGAGCAGCAGCCTGATCGAGCTGCACATGTCGACGTCGAACAACCGGCTCAACGAAGTGATCAAGCTGCTGACGCTCATCTCGACGATCTTCATGCCGCTGACGTTCATCGTCGGCATCTACGGCATGAACTTCCACGAGATGCCGGAGCTGCACTGGCGGTACGGGTATCCGGCGTGTCTTGCCGCGATGGTCGTGATCGCGGGCGCGATGACGTTGTGGTTCCGCAAGCGGCGCTGGCTTTGAGCGGCTCGACAGAACTGCGATTCCAGCTTGGGCGCTTGACCCGTCACTCCTGGTTTAACAAAACGAAGTCGATTTGTTAAATCTACCCAGGTGGCTGCAACTGGCAGTGAAGCAATCCGATCGCGCATTGAAGCCGAAGCACCTGGTTGGGTGTTCACCCCTGCCGACCTGCTCGCGTTCGGTTCTCGTCATCTCGTTGGCGTTGTGCTGCTGAAACTCGTCAGAGCCGGAACGATCCGGCGACTGGCGCGCGGCATCTACGAACGACCGCGGCGACACTCGAAGCTCGGACTCCTGTCGCCCAAGCCCGATGCAATCGCCGCCGCCATCGCCAGGCACGACGGAGTCAACATCCAACCATCCGAGGCCAGCGCGGCCAACCAGCTGCGACTCTCGGAACAGGTACCTGCGAAGATCGAGTTCCAGACCGATGGCAAGTCGCGCACGGTACGCATCGGGTCTCTGACACTTCGATTCGTCAAACGCTCCCGCCGCAAGGTGGGCGGCATCGCGCCATCCAGTGGGCTGGTCTTCGCGGGCTTGCGCGCACTAGGGAGGAAGCACGTCACGGACGAACGCGTAAGTCATCTGCGTGCTCTGCTGAACGACGAAGATCGCCGACAACTGATCGTCGACCTGCCTCGCGCTCCGAGTTGGATGCACCCGTTCCTGCGTTCGATTGCGGGCGGGAGCGCAAGTCGACGCACGCGGCAACCGCGCCGATCCACCGATGCCTGACTTCACGACGCTGCCTCCGGACGAGCGACGCGAGTACTTCCGGGTGCGGATCACCGAGGGCGTGACGCCGCGGCACCAGCTGCAGCCAGCACGTCGGCGACGGACACACGCCGGGAGAACGGCACGATGCGCGGGTGCCCCGTCCACTCCGGCGGCACGAGCCGGTGCGGCACGCACAACACGTAGCGCGGCTCGGCCGCGAGCAGCGCGAGGCGGCGCGCGAGCACCGAGCGATCGCGCAAGCCGGCGATCTCGAGCATCCATCGCTCGGGCCCCGCGCGCCGGCGCAGCTCGAAGTCGGGGAACGCGAGCCCACCGGCGATCGCGACCGGGAACGGTTCGCGCAGCAGATCCCAGTCCGGGGCGGCCGTCGCGAAGTCGCGCGCGAACTCGCGTTCGAGCTTGCTGTCGAACTGCCGCGGCTCGGGTCCGGGCAGGATCGGATCGCCGGTCGCGAGCACGAACGCGCCTTCGAGGCCTTGCACCGTGCATCGGGCTCGCAGGTGGTAGCGGCGCGACCATGGCAACAACGACGCGAGCGCCGCCAGCGAACGTGCGCCGCCGCCGCCTTCGCCGCGCCGCCAGCGCAGCCGCACGCCGTCGGCCGTCATGCCTTCGAGCGTGAGGCCCGTGCCGAGCAGCCACGCCGTGCGCAGCAGGGCGCGCGAGGCGCCGGAGAGGTCCAAGGTCGCAGCGCCCGCCTGCACGAGCAGACTCTGCGCGATCGCGCGGTTCGCGATCAGCGCGAACCGCGTGGGTTCGAGCGCCTCCGGCCACACGACGCGCCGCTCGTGCGGAAGGTCGGCGAACAGCTCGCGAGCCAGTGCCGTCGCAGAGCGTCCGTAGGCCGCGGCCACGCTGGCCAGGGCCTGCTCGCGGCCGAGACCACGCGCTGCCGCAGCGAACAGCTCCTGCCGGATCGCCGTCATGCGAGGTGGTCCCGCGCCATGACGCAGCAAGGCGCGCAGCACGTGCTGTGCTGTACGCAGGCGTGGACCGGCGCGGGGATCCGCGTCGCTGCGGCGCCAGCGTTGCTCCAGCGCGACCAGCGGCAGGCCGGCGGCGGCCTCCGCGTCGAGCAGCAGGTCTCGGAGCCAGGGCCGGTCGCGGTCGCTGAACCACGCCGGCACGAGCTCACCATCCGCCGGCGTGACCGACAGCAGTCGCAGCGGCAAAGGACCGACCGAAGCGGTGCGCACGTCCGACCTCCACCGTGTCGAGGGCGATCAGTTCGTAGACGACGCCGGTCGCCGCGACGCGGCGGCAGCGCGCGTCGTGCTGGTCGCGGCCATAGCCGCCGCCGACGAGGATGCCGACGTCGGCGCAGCCCTCGGGCACGCCGAGGTCGAGCAGCCGCGGGCCCGCGAGCGTTCGCAGCCGTCCCGCGGCGAACGCGGCGAGCGTCGCCTGCCGTTCGCGCCGCGGCAGCTCTGCCGTGACGGGCGCGATCAGGTGCGTTCGCGCGAGCTCGTAGGTGCTGCGGCGATCGGGCGTGAAGACGAGCACACGCTCGCTGCGGTGGCGCGCGAGCAGCTCGGCGACCGCACCGGCCTTGTTGCGGTTCCAGCTCGCGAGCTGCAGAGCCCGGTGCCACGCGAACAGACCCGGACGCTGCTTCGGGTCACCGCGCGCCTGCTGTACGAACGTGCCGAAGCCGCCGTTCGGCTGCGCGGCCACGAACACGTCGAACACGCAGAGGAACGTGTGCCAGGCTTCGTCGTAGCCGATGCGATCCTCCGGCGGCAGCGGCAGGTGCAGCTCGATGCGCTGCTGCGTGACGGTGGCATCGACGACGCCGAGCACCGGGCCGAGACTCGAACACCAGCGCAGCAGGCGACGGCTGTCCGGAGCATCGACGAAACCGAGCCGCAACAGCGCCGCACTGCCGTCGAGCACGGCGAGCAACGCCGGCAGCGGCATCTGCTCGGGCCGGTCGACGACGAGCAGGTCGTGACGGCGCGCGCGCCAGTGCATCGTGCGCGCCGCTTCGGCGACCGTGACGACGGTGGCCGCGCAGCGGCGTTGCCCGGGCCTGGCCACGGCGCCGTGTCCCGCGAGCGTCGTCGTCCAGCTGAGCTCGGCGCCGCTGTCGCGCGTGACCACGAGGGCCGGCTGCAATCGCGTGCGCAGCGCCGAGATCGTGAAGTCGAGCCGCGTGGCTTCGGGCAGGCCGCAGGCGATGCCGCGGCCGTCGTTCGCGAGCCAGCAGGGCAGCATCGAGGGCGTGGGTTCGGGGGCGGTTGGCGTGTCGTCGAGGCAGAGCGGCGGCGGCGCGATGCGATCGCAGAATGGGAGCCCGGCCGCGTGCAGCGCCTCGCGGGCGCAGCGCCGCAGGCGGGCAGGGCCGCGCAGCTCGGAACCGGTGCGGACGAAGCCGAACGGCGGACGCACGGTGGTCGGCCAGTCGCGCACGAGCAGCTCGCCGTGAACGAGATCGATGGTCGTGGGTGGAGCGGGGTTCATCACCGCTCTGTGCCGAGGAAGCGGCCGCGGTTGCAGTGGAGGTCGGGGAAATCCGCCTTTTGATGAACCGACGCGGCCCGTCGTGGCTTCTGCTGCAAGCGTGAACTGCCCCGTGAACACCGACTGCGAGGTCCAGCGTCCGGAGCTGCGGCTCGTCGGAGCACCGCCGGACTTCCGCCAGGTGTACGAAGCGCTCTATCAGCCGGTCGCCGATTATCTGTATCGGCGGCTCGGCGACCGGCACGACACCGAGGACACGCTGCACGACGTCTTCCTCGCGGTCTACCGGGCGCTCGGCCGGTTCCGCGATCGCGGCGTCCCGGTGCGCCATTGGGTGTTCCGCATCGCCAACCGGGCGGTGGGCCGGCGCCTGCGCCGCCGGCAGCTCGAGCTGCGGGCGCTGCAACACGGACTCGCGGCACGGCCCGCGAGCATCGCGGCGGACCTCGGCGCCACGACCGCCGACTCGCTGCGCGCGTTGCTCGCGGCGCTGCCGCGCGACCTGCAGGACGCGGTGTCGCTGCACTACTTCGCCGAACTGCCGATCCACGAGGTCGCGGCGATCCTGCGGTTGCCGGCCGGGACCGTGAAGTCGCGGCTGTCCCGCGCCCGCGACGTCTTGCGGGCCCACTTCGCGCGAGGAGGATCGACGTGAACGACCGCGAACGCGACCCGCTGGCGCAGATGCTGCAGCCGCTGTGTGGCGAGACCTGGCTGGCCGGCGAGCATCGCGAAGCGCTGCTGCGCGACTTGGAGGCGACATCGCGCAGGCGTTCGCGGTTCCATCTCGTATGGTCGGCGCTCGCGGGCGGCCTCGTCGCCGCGACGCTGATCGCCGCGACCGGCGGCGCGCGGTTCCTGCAGCGATTGTTCGGCCTCGAGATCGTCGAAGTCGAACGCAACGCCGAAGGCCAGGTCGAGCACATCACCGTGCGCACCGACGAGGCGACGACGCTGCTGCTGAAACCGTGGACGGACGCCAGCGAGCTCGAGCGGCCGGTCATCGTCACGCTGCCGCGCAGCGGCGGCGGCGAAGTGCGCGTGGCGGTGCGCCGCGACCGCGACGTCGACATACTGCCCAAGTACGTGCCGGTCGAAGACACTCCGCGATCGGGCGTGCAGCCCGGAGCGCGATACGCGGTGCGCCAGCTGCCGTGTCCGTGGACCGTCACCGTGACCGCGGACAAGCTGACGCTGCGCGACGCCGCCGGCGGCCGCACGCGTGAGCTGCCGCGCGTGCCGACATCACCCGGCACAGCGGCCCGCTACGGCGACGACCGTTGCCTGCTCGAAGTGCTCGATTCCTGAACGTGGAGATCCGCATGCGTTCTGCCTCCCGGCTCGTTCTGTCGGTCTCGATGCTGCTCGCTGCGGCGAACGCGCAAGCCGCTGCCGAGCGCCGCTGGGACGATGGCGGCGACCTCGACAAGATCGTCTGGAACCGGCCGTTCGCGCGCGCCCAGGAGCTGGCGCGCGCGTCCGGCCGCGTGATGCTGATCAAGCCGATCCTCGGCGGCGGCAACGTGCCGAGGCGCGGCGGCGTGCCGTGCGGCGGCAAGAACGACTGCGAAGGCTCGTGGTGAGTGGTCGCCGAAGTGCTCCGGTCCGGAGCCTACAGCGATGAGGTCGTCGCGAATCTCGTGCAGCGCCGCTTCATCGCGCTGATGTACGACGTCGCGCCGCCGTCGAAGAACTTCGGCGACGGTTCCGCGTACGACCCGGCGGCGATTGCCGCTGTGGGGGAGATGGACGAGCTGCGCAGCGGGCGCGGCGGCGGCGGCAGCGAGGATCCCAATGGCCGCGTGCGCGCCGACAGCTATCCGACGGCGCTGTTCCTCGCCCCCGACGGTGAGCGCCTCGGCGATGGGTTGTGGGGCATCATGCCGCCCGAACGGCTGCTGAGTGGTCTGCGCGACGTGATCGCGAAGTGGCCGCAGTACTTCGAGCCGACGCCCGAGGAACGCGCCGTGCTCGCGCGCGCGGACGCGCAGCCGGACGACGCTGCCGCGCAGCTCGCCGCGGCGCGGCTCTCGTGGGAGCTCGCCGAGTTCGAGGCGGTCGTGTCGCTGACCGAGCGTGGTCTCGGCAAAGCGTCACCGCCGATGCGCGCCGAGTTGCGATACTCGAAGGCGCGCGCGCTCGTGTGTCTCGGCCGCGACGACGAGGCGCGCACGTCGCTGCTCGCGATCGACGAAGCTGCGGCCGATCTCGCGCTCGCGGTGCAGGTCGCGCTCGCGCGGCTCGAGCTGCGGGCCGGCAAACCCGACGCGGCGGTTGCGCGGCTGCGGCCGCTCTGCACGTTCACGACGCCGCTGCAACACAGCGGTGCCGTGCTCTACACGACCGGGCTTGCACTGTGGCGCCAGGGCGCGCACGACGAGGCCAAGGTGCTGTGGCGGCAGCACCGGCGCGAGCTGCCGTTCGACCGCCTCGCGCGGCGATCCGCCGCGAGTCTCGGCCTCGACGAGGCCGAAGCGTTCCGCAACCAGGAGCTGTTCGAGACGAAGGGGTGGTGGTGATGAACACGTCGCGCGCAGTCGGTTTGATCGCGGGTCTCTTGTTCGCACCGGTCATTGCCCAGACCGCGCCGCGCACGGGTCGCGTCGTGAACGCCGCCGGCGAAGGCGTCGAGGCGACCGTGCACGTGCGCACGGTGCGGCCGTGCGGCCTCGACGCCGACGACGTGCCGCCGCTGCGAACCGCTCGCGACGGCACGTTTGTGTTGCCGGCGGAAGTCGGTGGCCACTACGCCACGTTCGCGCTGACCACCGACGCCGCGAGCGCGATCGTCGAACGGCGCGACGACGATCCGCTCGAGCTCGTGCTCGCCGCCGCGACGCCGAAGCCGCTGCAGGTCGATGGCCTCGCCGCGTGGCGCGACGAAGGACCGCTGCGTGCGTTCGTGCTGCTGCCGGTGTCGTTTCAGTGGCGGTTGCCCGTGGCGCTCGACGGACGCGGCGCCGGGACGTTGCCGCCGCTGCCGTCGGGCGACGCGCTGCTCGAGCTGCGCACTGCCGCGGATGGCGTGTTGTGGCGCCGGCGGCTGTTGCCTGGCATCGCGCGACCCGTGGTCGCCGTGCCGGAACCGGTGCCCTCGAGGCTGCTCGTCGTCGACGCGTCAGGCGCGGCGGTGGCGGGTGCGCACGTGTTTCACGAACAGGATCTGCGCTTTGACACGCGCGCAGTGCCGTTCGCGGTCGCGCCGGAGTGGCAACACCGCGCGCTGGGGCGGACCGACGGCAAGGGCAACCTCTCGCTGCGCCTGCCGCGCGCGAGCGGCGACGGCCCGACGCATGCCGCCGCGTTCGACGGCGCGCTGCGCATCGTGCACGAGAGCCATGCCGCGGCGTTTGTCGCGTGGCACGGCAAGACGCTCGACGGCGGCGTGGTGGGCACCGGCGGCACGCTCGACGTCACGCTGGCCGACGCGACGCCGTTCCAGGTGGCGCTGCGGCTCGGTGACAAGCCGTTCGCGCGCCGCAGCGTGCTGCTGTTCGCGCGCGTCAGCGACGTCGAGCAGATCGCGGATGGCTTCGCGTTTCGCACGTCCGTCTGGCAGGGCGCGGCCGAGACCGATGCGGAAGGCAAGGCGACGTGGCCGACCTTCCCCGCTGGCGCCACGGAGCAGCGCCTCGTGCCGATCGCACGGCCCGGCGAACGGCTGCCGGCGTGCATCGCGCTGCGCGGCGTGTCGGGTCAGGAGCTCGCGCTCGACGCCGTGCGCACCGTCGTCGTGCACGTGCGCAACGCCGCTGGCGCCGCCATCGCGGGTGTGCCGGTCGTCGCGATGCCGTCGCCGCCCGACCTGATGGTGCTGGAAGGGTATGGCTGCGAGCCTCGCACGGTCACCGACGCGAAGGGCCGCGCCGAGCTCGTGCTGCCGCCCGCGCGCTTCTGGATCGTCGCGGGCAACGGCGATGGCTTCGCGCACACGCTGCTCGGCCCGGCCGAGGACGCCGCGAAACCGATCGAGGTCGCGCTCGCGTGGTTGCCGTTCGCGACATGGGACGTCCACGTCGAACGCGGCGGCGAAGCGGTGCCCGGCGCGCACTTCGCGCTCGACGGCACGCACTGGATCGACGGCGCGCCGATCCCGCCGGAGCGGGAGCTCCTGCCGCTGCAGTGGCTCGGCCAGCTCAACTGGCTGCTCGTGAGCGCGGGCTCGGCCGACGCGAACGGCAGATTGCGCGTGCGCTGGGCGCCGACCGGGGTCACGACGACGCGCGGGCGCGTGCGTGGCCCCGGATCCGGGACGAAGAGCTCGAGCGAGATCGCGCTGGGTGCGCGTGAGCTGCCACCTCGCATCGAGCTTCGGTGAGCCGCGCTACAGCAGCAGGTCGCGCGCCGCGGTCGTGTAGCGGGAATCGGGTTCCTCGCAGCATGTCGGGCCGGTAACAGTGCGCGCCGTCGTGACCGCGAACGTCGGCTTCCCCGCCATCGCCTCGAGAGACGCGCGCGTGCTGATCCTCGGCAGCATGCCGGGCGCGCGTTCGCTCGCAGCGGGTCGATACTACGCGCACCCGCACAACGCCTTCTGGCACATCCTCGGCGCGCTCTGCGGCTTCTCGCCGAGTGCGCGCTATCGCGAGCGCACGCGGCAGCTGCGAGAGCACGGCATCGCGCTGTGGGACGTGCTGCTGAGCTGCGAGCGCCCCGGCAGCCTCGACTCGTCGATCGTGCGCGCATCGATGCGCACGAACGACTTCGCGACCTTCCTCTCGCGCCACCGCCGCATCGCTCTCGTGCTGTGCAACGGCAGCACGGCGTTCAGTCTGTTCACGGCTCGCGTGCGGCCTGCGCTGCAGCCGCCGTGGAACGGGTTGCGTTGCATCCGGATGCCGTCGACGAGTCCCGCGCACGCAGGTCTGAGCGTCGCGCAGAAGCTCGCGGCATGGAAGGCCGTGCTCGCGCCGGTGCTCTCCGACATCACGGCCGGCGAACCATGACGCGCTGGCCCGCGGTCCGGCTCACCAGCGCGAACGTGCGACCCAGGCGTCCCGCGCCGAGTAGCCCGCGGTCACGGTCACGGCAGCGTCGTGCCGCACCAGCTCTGGGCGCAGCTTGCGCGCGAACCCGACGAAACGGTGCATGAAGTCGAGCTCTGGCTCCAGGTCGGGCTCGTCCACCGTGGCAAGCAGCGTGTCGAGCGAGGTGATGAGACCATCGAGCACCTCGCTGAGGTCGCCGACGTCGATCGTGGCCCAGTTCTCGGGCCACCCTTGCAGTCGCGCTTGCACGGCAGCGGAGAGCTCCGTCGCCGCGGCCCCCTTGCTGCGCGCAGCGACGGTGTCGAGCACGCTGCGCAGGTTCTTGCGCGTTCCCTCTCCATCGCCGATGCCGAGCACGAACACGTCACCCGCGAACGCGTACTCGATCGGCACCGCAGCGACCAGGCGCAGCGAGTAGATCTTCGTGTCGCCGTAGTCCTCGGCTTTGCGCGCGGCATGCATGCCGCGGGCACGCAGCGCCTTCTCGAGGTTCTGTGCCGCGACCTTCGCGTCGCGCAAGGGTACGACGAAACAGCTGCCACCCAGCCCTTCGTCCTCGTCTGCCACGTCGAAGGCGGCAGAGAGGTCGTTGATGTGCATGTACTCACCGCCGAGCAGCGACAGGAAGTCTTCGTGAAGCCGCAGCTTCGTGAACTCCGTGAACATCTGCTCGATCTGCTCGCGACTCTGCGGGACCTGGTCGCCGAACTGCTCGAAGAACTTGCCATAGAGCGTCTGCAGCGCCTGCACGTCCACGGTGCCGATGTTCCAGTTCTGGACGTCCGGCGGCAGGTAGGCCAGCAACTTCGGAGTGTTGCTGCGCACGGGCAGCACGACGTCGAACAGACCCCGTGCATCGGCGTTGAATGCGACGCGCACTTCCTGCCCGAAGTGCTTGCCGTCCGCGAACATCGTCCAGACCAGTCGTTGCAGCGAACGCGCTCCCGCGAGATCGATGAACTTGACGGCCAGTCTGGCTTCTTCGTCGTCGAACTTCGCGACGGCGTCGAGGCACGCGCGCAGTGGTTCGTACGCTTCGACCTGCAGGCCGAACAGGCCGCTCTGCAGTTGCGGTGCGACCTGGAAACCGTGTTCGCGGCGGTCGAGGCAGAGCGCGGCCTGCGCCTCGAGGTCGGACGAGCACAACATCACGAGCGCGCCCTCGTGCAGGAACGGAGCCGTGAACTGAGCCTTGGCCACCGTGTGCACGCGGACCTGCTGGCCCGCGATCTGGCGATCCACGGCGTCCTCGGGCAGCACGTCCTCGATCGCTTTCGCGAGTTGCGCCAGGTCCGTGTGGCCATCACCGGTCACGGCCAGCGACATGCAGAATCCCGGCGGGTCCTTCTCGGTGAGCTTCGAGAAGTCGAAGCGACCCGCCAGCACGATCGATCCCGCGTGGCCGAGCAGCAGCTCGCTGAGTGTGGCGAATTGCTTTTCGTGATCGCCGTCGGGATCCAGCGCTTTGCGGCCACTGTCGATCAGTTCCTTCCAGCTCGCCGCCGTGCCCGGCGCAGACAGTGCCTTGCCGAGCCCCGTCGCGGCCAGGTCCGCGCGCCAGGCGGCGGGACCCTTCGCGCGCACGACGAACGCGGCGTCGGCCGGAACGTAGCGGAACGGGTCCGGTGCCTGCTGGGCGAGCAGGGCCGGGACGAGCGAGAGCAGGGCGAAGGTGGCGCGCATGCTGATGCGCATACGGGTCCGCGCCGGCTCTGCAAGCGGGTCGCGCGCGATTCCCAGGCTTTGGCCCGCGAGGCCCGGTGGGCCGCAGGGTCAGCGCCAGGCCGCGAAGGTCAGGTTGCCGAAGTGCGCCGGCGTCAGCGCCGCGAACGGCATCACCGCGCCCGAGGCGATGTCGACCAGCGAGAGCTCGCTGGCGCTGGCCGTGCGCGAGGTCGTGCTTCGATCGTCCGCCGATCACCGGCAGGTCCACGAGGCAGGTGCGCATGCCCGCCGCGTCGAACAGGCGGATGAAGTTCCGCGCCGTGACTCGGAGCCCCATGTTCGAGCTCAGGAAGCCGATCAGGTTGAGCGCGAGGCCGTCGCCAGCCGCGCGCGCGAGTCCGGTGTCGGCATCGCCGGCCCGTTCCCACTGCACGGCGACGTCCGACGCGCGGGCGGGTCGGGCACCGCGTCATCGCAACGGCAACGCGGGCGGAGTGCATGCCGCGGCGGTGCGGGAACCGGATGCACCCGGTGGGTTGACGGGTCCTCGCGGGTTGGCCATCGTGCAGCGAGGAACATGCCGACGATCGAACCCGTTCGCCCCGTCACGCTCGCGGAGATCCGCGAGGCGCAACGGCGCATCGCGAGCACCATCATCCGCACGCCGCTCGTGCGACTCGACCTCGGGCGCGGGTTCCCCGACGTGCGGCTCAAGCTCGAGAACCTGCAGCCGATCAACTCCTACAAGCTGCGCGGTGCCGCCAACGCCGTCGCGATGTTGTCGCCGGCCGAACGCAGCCGCGGCGTGTGGACGATCAGCGCCGGCAACGCAGGGCAGGGTGTCGCCTATGCGGCACGCGCGGCGGGCGTGCCTTGTGCAGTGGTCGCGATCGAGACGGCGCCGGCTTCGAAGCTCGAGCGCATGCGCGCGCTCGGCGCGAAGCTGGTCCTCGTCAGCTACGACGTCGCGTGGCAGACGCTCGAGGCCCGCGCCTACGCGGGGGTCGAGGGTGCGTTCATCCATCCGTTCGACGATCAAGCCTTCATCGCGGGCCACGGCACGATGGGCCTCGAGATCCTCGAGCAGGCGCCCGACACCGCGGCCGTCGTCGCGAGCATCGGCGGCGGCGGGCTCGTCGTGGGCGTCGGCAGCGCGCTGAAGTCGCTGCAGCCCGGCATCAAGGTGTTCGGCGCCGAACCGGAGACCGCGGCACCGCTCGCGCTCTCGCTCGCGAAGGGCTCGCCGCAGGCGTTCGTGGACTGGAAGGCGTCGTTCGTCGACGGTGCCGGTGGCAAGAGCGTCTTCCCGCGCATGTGGGAGCGCATGAAGCCGGTGGTCGACGGCAGCATCGTCGCGAGCCTCGAGGACACGAAGCGAGCGATGCGCCTTCTGGCCGAGAAGGCGCGCGTGATCGCCGAGGGCGCGGGCGCGCTCGCGGTGGCGGCCGCGATGAGCGGGAAGGCGGGGCCGGGACCGGTCGTCGCGATCGTCTCGGGCGGCAACATCGATCTGCCGAAGTTCTGCGAGCTCGTCGGCGAGTTGAAGGCCGAGAGCCAGACATGACGTCTCAGCGGCCGGCGATGCGGAACGAGATCCCGGACGGCGTCTCGTAGGCGACGCCGAGCACATCGCCGCCGGCAGCGAGGCTCGGGAAGGCGCACTTGCCTTCGGCGTCGGAGCTGACCTGCACGTTCTTCTTCGTGTGGAAGTCGGCAGCGTAGATGCGCTGCTTGTCGGCGCCCTTGCGAGCGTCCTCCCAAGCGCACCACAGCGTGCCGCTGCCGTCGAACACGAGTGATGGGTGGCCCTGGTTGCCATCGCCGTCGTCGTTGACGCGCTTCTCGGCGGCGAGCGATCCGCGTTGGCCCATCGTCCACTGCACGTCGCGATTGCCACCACCTGCCCTCTGGTCCATCCACGCGGCGCCTATCTTCCCGTCGCTGCTCACGGCAACGACTGGCGCGTCCATCGGTCAACCGTCGACGCGACTGTCGTCGTGATTCAGCCGCTTCGGCGCGAGGAACGTCGCGCCGCGGTCCGGCGACGTCGCGATCCACAACGCGCGATTCTTGCGATCGCCGCCCTCGCGCCAGACGAGGATCGGGTTGGCGTTCTCGTCGATCGCGACGCCCGGCGCGCAGCACTCGCAGACCGGCCCCTGCAGCACGGCGTTCGCGCCGATCTTCTTGCCGCGGTCGCCGACGACCGCATACGCGAGGTCCTGGCCCGGGCC
>Ga0111538_10001389_pt1 | contig 33923 bp, 26 predicted proteins | sample SoiMethybrSBSTD1_FD_79669 | JGI IMG/M metagenome (GOLD analysis project Ga0111538, IMG submission 79669) | Bulk soil microbial communities from a Populus tree surrounding site in Tennessee, USA - Soil MetaG P. TD hybrid SBSTD1 (version 2)... | ecosystem: Environmental > Terrestrial > Soil >...
AGCGCCATGGCCCAGCCGAAGGTGATGACGATCCAAGCCCCACCTCCCCCGCCGCCACCGTGGCCCTTGGTTTTCGAGAGCACCACGTTGGCCACCACGCCGTCACCAAGCAGGACCAGTAAGGCGACGCCAACAAACTCAGCGATGCAAGCGTTCATGCGCGAGATCTCCGGGAGACAGTGCAGACACTCATCGGAAACTCGCGGGTCCAGTCCGCAGGAATTGCGCCATCGAGTGCTGACTGCGCGGGCCTACGGCAGGTATCCGCGCGCCAACGTCGTTAAGGCCTCGACCTGCGACTTGATCCAGCCCTTGTCGCGCTTCAATTCCGAAGCCATGATCGCGGCGACTTTCGGCGCGGCTTCCACCGCCGCCTTGGCGTCCAGCAGTAGGCAGCGGGTGCGGCGCGACAATACGTCCTCGACCGTGCGCGCCATCTCGAAGCGCGTGGCCCAGACGACCTCCGCCGCCCGTGCCGCGAGATTCGGATGCAATCGCTCGCCCAGCGCGGCGTCGGATCGAATGAGCGATTCGATATCCATCGCATCCGCGCCGAAGTGCGCCAACTCGCCGAACCGCTCGCTGTTCTCGTGGAAGCCGTGCACATTCAGCGTCTTGGTCACGCACGGGCTCGCGGGCAGTTCCGCAAACTCGGCGGCCTTGTTCACCGCCTCCTCGGCCATGTGGCGATAGGTGGTCCACTTGCCGCCGCCGATGGTGACGAGGCCCGAATCGGAAATGTGAATGGTGAAGTCGCGCGACACGCTGGCCGTGCCCTTCGATTCATCATCGGGATCTCCCACCAAGGGTCGAATGCCCGCGAACACGCTCAGCGCATCATCGCGCGTGACGGCCTTCGCGAGATAGCGCGAGGCGTTCGTCAGAATGAACTCGATCTCCTCATCCAGCGCGCGCGGCTCGATCGTCACGTTTTCGATCGGCGTGTCGGTCGTGCCGATGACCGTCCGATCGTGCCAGGGAATCGCGAACAGCACGCGGCCATCGTCAGTGTGCGGCACCATGATCGCGCACTCGCCTGGCAACACGCTCCGGGGAAACACCAGATGCACGCCTTGGCTGGGCCGGATCATGGGCTTGCATTCGGGCTCGTCCAAGCGTCGCACGCCGTCGAGAAACGGCCCACAGGCGTTGATCACGACCTTCGCTTGCACGTGAAACTCCCCGCCCGTCTCGACGTCGTGGCACTTGACGCCGTCGATCATGCCATCGCCTGATTTCGTCAAGCCGACGGCCGCGACGTAGTTGACAACCGTCGCGCCCTGCTCGATCGCCGTGCGTGCGAGGTTGATCGCCAGGCGCGCATCGTCGAACTGGCCATCGTGATACTGCGTTCCGCCGCGCAGACCGTCCTCGCGCAGCGTAGGAACGCGTTCGAGCACCTCCTCGCGCGACAGCATCTTCGAGCGCGCGAAACCGAACTTGCCCGCGAGCAGGTCATACACCTTCAGCCCGATGCCGTAATACGGCGACTCCCACCACGCGTAACTGGGCACGACGAACGCGAGATCGTGAACCAGGTGCGGCGCGTTGCGGCGCATGATGCCGCGCTCGCGCAGCGCCTCCATCACGAGACTGATGTTGCCCTGTTGCAGGTATCGCACCCCGCCGTGTACCAATTTCGTGCTGCGACTCGAAGTGCCCTTGGCGAAATCGGACTGCTCGACGAGCAGCGTCCCGTAGCCGCGCGAGGCGGAATCGACGGCGATGCCGAGTCCCGTTGCCCCGCCGCCGATGATGACGATGTCCCACGGGTTGGACCGCGTCTCGCCTGCGCGCTTGAGCATCTCGTCGCGGTTCATCACTCGCGCGCCCATTCGCGCGAGCGATCCAGCGCCATCGTCCATCGCTGGCGCAACGCGCGAGCCTGGTCAGCCTGCATCTTCGGCTCGAAACGCTTGTCGACCTTCCACTTCGACACGATCTCGTCCGGGCTCTTCCAGAATCCGACAGCCAAACCCGCGAGATACGACGCGCCCAGCGCGGTCGTTTCGGTGATGGTCGGCCGCACGACGGGAATGCCGAGCAGGTCGGCCTGGAACTGCATGAGAAGGCTGTTCACCGATGCTCCGCCATCGACGCGCAACTCGCTCAGTCGCATGCCGCTGTCCCGATGCATCGTGTCCAGAACGTCGGCGACCTGAAAGGCGATCGATTCCATCGCCGCCCGCGCGATGTGGGCGGCGGTCGTGCCGCGCGTGATGCCGGAGATCGAGCCGCGCGCGTATTGGTCCCAGTGCGGCGCGCCCAGGCCGACGAACGCCGGCACCAGGTACACGTCGCCGTTGTCCTTGACCTTGCGCGCCAGTTTCTCGACGTCCTTCGATGACTTGATGATGCCCAGGCCGTCGCGCAGCCACTGCGTCACCGCGCCCGCGATGAAGACGCTGCCCTCGGTAGCGTATTCGATCTGCCGCCCGATCCTCCAGGCAATGGTCGTGAGCAACTGGTGCGGCGAGATCTTCGCGCTGGCGCCGGTGTTCAGCAGGATGAATGCACCGGTGCCGTAGGTGCACTTGGCCATGCCGGGCTTGACGCACATCTGACCGAACAGCGCCGCCTGTTGATCGCCCGCGATGCCGGCAATGGGAATGCCTTCGAATCCCTTGGCACTCGCTTCGGCAACGACCTCGCTCGAACCGCGGATCTCGGGGCACATGCTGCGCGGCGTCTTGAGAATGCCCAGCAACTCATCATTCCACTGCCCGCTGTGAATATCGCACAGCAGCGTGCGCGAGGCGTTGCTGGCATCGGTCGCGTGCGTGCCGCCCTGCGTCAAGTGCCAGATCAGCCACGTGTCGATGGTTCCGAACGCCAGTTCGCCGCGCTTGGCGCGATCCATCGCGCCAGCGACGTTCTCGAGCATCCAGCGGATCTTGCTGCCGCTGAAGTAGGCGTCGAGCACGAGGCCGGTCTTCTGCCGCATCGTGTTCTCGCGGCCCTCGCGCTTGAGTTGCTGGCACAGGTCAGCTGTGCGGCGATCCTGCCAGACAATCGCGTTGTGAATCGGAGTGCCGGTCTTGCGATCCCAGATGACAGTCGTCTCGCGCTGATTGGTGATGCCGATGCCGGCAATGTCCTTGGGCTTGGCCTTCGCCTTGCGCATCGCGGCGCGGGCGACGTCGAACTGCGATTTGACGATCTCCACCGGATCGTGCTCGACCCAGCCGGGCTTTGGATAGTGCTGCTTGAACTCATTCTGCGCCACGGCCTTGAAACGGCCGTTGCGATCGATGAGGATCGCGCGAGATGATGTGGTTCCCTGATCGAGCGCGAGAATGTAGGCCATGGCGGGGCAAGCTCCTGGCTGGGAAGTGGAACCGGCCGCGCTCAAGCCGTCAATTCACGATGCAATCCGCGCGCGACAACGCGGCCCGTGCAGGCCGCGTTGGTCCATCCAAGACGCATTTGTGAATCAGCCGCCCTGGCGCGGCCTGTTGACGTTGGGGCCCTGCGGGCCGCGCTGTGGCTGGCCCTCGCGCTGCTGCTGACGATCCTTGCTGCGATCGTCTTGCCGTTGCTCCTGGCGCTGTTCCTGACGTTTCTCCTGATTGTGCTCTTGCTTGTTGGGATCGGGCACGATGGAACTCCTTTCGGGGAATGGCGTCGCTCAAGGATGCTCGTACGGCTGGGCGGACGGAACCGTGGCGCCAGTCAATGCGAGCGTGTGTGTGCGATGAACGCCGAAAAGTCTAAAGCCGGCGCGCGCGCGCAGCCGCTGCTTCGCGCCGGTTCGCGCGACAATCAGCGGGTTTCCCTAAGGCATTGAGGAATCGTGAAGAATGGGCTGCACCGGGTCCTTTTTCCTGCGCTGCTTTCCTGACAGGCGACAGGCGGTTATCCTTTGCGGTTCGCCGCGTCGGTGGCCTTTCGAACGGCCGCGGACGCGGCCCGCATGGATGCAACAGCCAGCCCGTTCTCCGCAGGGCAGCGTGCCCCGCGGCGGTGTGTCTGTCTCTCCCTGCGTTTCCCCCACGCAGTCGCGGCGCGTCGCCGCGGCGGTGTCCCGGATCCGGGTCGGATGCCGGGTGAACACGTCCAGAAAGAGTCAACTTCAGTCAATGGTCAACTACAACCTGATTTCCCGCATCGGAGGCGTTGAGGAAGACGCCGACACAATGATTCGCGAGGCGCTGGGGGCCGAGATCGCCGCCGGCAAGATGGACAGCCTGCTCAAGGACGACATCAAGTCGTTCAACAAGGGCGCGATCCTCAAGGGCACTATCGTGGGCCGCGCTGGCGACGATTTCGTCGTCGAAGTCGGCCTCAAGTCCGAAGGCCTGATCGACAAGAACGAATTCGACAATCACGAAGACATCGACATCGGCGACACCGTGGAGGTCCTGCTCGAGGAACTCGAGGACGAGGAAGGCACGATCAAACTCTCCAAGCGCAAGGCCGACCGCATCCGCGGCTGGGAGCGCATCCTCGAAACCCGCAAGGAAGGCGACGTGGTCGAGGGCAAGTGCATGCGCAACATCAAGGGCGGCCTGCTCGTCGACATCGGCGTCCCCGTGTTCCTGCCCGCCTCGCAGGTGGACATCCGCCGCCCCGGCGATATCAAGGACTACATCGGCAAGACGGTTCGCGCCTGCATCCTCAAGATCGACGAGGAACGCAAGAACATCGTCATCTCGCGCCGCAAACTCATCGAGATGGAGCGCGACCAGGCCAAGGCCCGGCTGCTCAACACGATCAAGGAAGGCGACCTGGTCACCGGCACCGTCACCAACATCGCCGACTTCGGCGCGTTCGTCGATCTCGGCGGCCTCGACGGCCTGCTGCACATCACCGACATGTCGTGGGGCCGCGTTGGCCACCCGACCGAGGTGGTCAAGATCGGCCAGCCGGTGGAAGTCAAGGTGCTCAAGATCGACCATGAGCGCGAGAAGATCGCGCTGGGCCTGAAGCAGAAGGAAGCCTCGCCGTGGGAGAAGATCGAGGAGAAGTACCCGATCAACGCCCGCGTTCACGGCAAGGTGGTCAACCTCGTCACCTACGGCGCGTTCGTGCAACTCGAGGAAGGCATCGAAGGCCTGGTGCACATCTCCGAGATGTCGTGGACGCGACGCGTCAATCATCCCAGCGAGATCGTCACCGTCAGCCAGGAGGTCGATGTCGTCGTGCTCGACATCAACCGCGACAAGCAGGAAATCTCGCTGGGCATGAAGCAGACCGAGATCAACCCGTGGGATCTGGTCACGGAGAAGTATCCGGTCGGCACGCTCATCGATGGCACGGTGCGCAACCTCGCCAACTACGGCGCGTTCGTCGAGATCGAGCCCGGAATCGACGGCCTGCTGCACGTGAGCGACATGTCGTGGACCGAGAAGATCAGCCACCCCAACGAGAAGTACAAGAAGGGCGACAAGGTCAAGTGCGTCGTCCTCGACATCGACCGCGAGAAGCAGCGCGTCAGCCTCGGCGTCAAGCAACTCACCGAGGACCCGTGGGTGCACGCCATTCCCGACGCCTACCAGCCGGGCATGGTGGTGCACGGCACGGTCACGAAGATCACCAACTTCGGCGTGTTCGTCGAACTCGAATCGGGCCTGGAAGGCTTGCTGCACATCTCCGAACTCTCGGACCAGAAAGTCGAGAACCCGCAGGATGTGGTCAAGCCCGGCGAGCAGGTGGACGTCAAGATCCTGCGCGTCGATGTCAACGACCGCAAGATCGGCCTGTCGCTCAAGCGCGCCCAGTGGGGCGACGCGACCGCGCCGCGCGGCCAGGCCGGCGCTGCCGAAGGCGAGGAGGCCGCGGCCCCCGCTGCCGCCAAGCCATCGCGCAAGAAGCCCTCACGCGGCGGCATGGATGATCACGGCGCGCTCGGCACCGACAAGATCAAGCCGATCTGAGTCATCGCACACACAGGTTCTCGTCAAAAAAGCACAAAGCCCAGGCAGACCCATGCCTGGGCTTTTTCGTTGATCAAGGTTGCCACGCGTCAGGCGTTCAGCACAACACCGCGAACGTGAGCAGGCATAGGAACAGCATCCGCTTGCGGTTGTCGGTCAGTGAGATGAGGCTTTCGAGCAGCATGGCGTACACTCCGTGTCTTCAGTTGTTGTGCCTCTGGCAATCGTACAGGATCAAGAGCCGTGCCGGAATGGATGATGCGTGCATGACCGAGCAGAATCGCAACCGTCAGCCTTCGGCGGCCGTTCTTTCCGGACCTGCGCGAAGCCAGACGCCTTGCATGTTGCGTCGCCGCAACATGGCGTGGTGTTGCGTTTTCACCACATCGCTCGCCAGCAACGCTTTGGCGCAGAAGGCAAATGCCTTGGCGTTCGTGTCCCCCGCCGCCCCGGTTTGCGTTGTCGAATCAACGCAGCAGCAGCCTCGCGGCGAAGATGAACGCATCAATACGTCGCAGGCGGCCGACGGGTTCGCGCGGGCACGGTTGTGGGTGACGAATTTCGATGCGCCTCGCATGGACGCTCCGGAATCGCAGGTGCCGGTGGCGAACGCCAGCGGAGTCTGCGTCATACTTCGCCGGCACGGCCGCGTGATGGGCATCGGGACCGATGACGGCGGCGATGATCTCATGCTTCGGCGCGCCGTCGGCCGCGCCATGAATGAAGTGCTGTCGGACCCGGCCCTGCAATCGGTTGCGAGCGCGATCCGCCGTGACAGCGGGGCCGGCGGCATCGGGGTCGCCGGCAGCCGTCCCGATGACCGGCCTGATCAGCAGGCCGAGGCTCGGCTGGAGACGCTGCGACGCGACCTCGGCCGCTCGCTCACGCTCGAACTCGAGGTCGCCGGCCCGCGCACGCCGCTCGTCGGCGCGACCCTCGAGGCCATGGCTGCGAAGATCGAGCCCGGCATCGATGGCATGTCCCTCCGCCATCAACAGGAATGGGCCCACGCCTTCCCGTCTCAACTCCGCGCCGCGAACCTTGCGAGCGATCCGGCCAAGACACTGTCGAGCCTGGCCATGAGCGCGGGTGTGTCATTGGCTGATCTTGGTCAGGGCTCCATGCCGGCTGATTCAGGCTACTACAAGTTCACAAGCATCGACCTCGCCCAGGGCAGCCCGGACGCTGCGCCCGTGGAACTGCTTCGCGGCGAGCGCGTCGTGCCGATCGCTGCGGTCACGCGCGAGGGCATCGCGTCGATGGCCAACGGCTTGGCCCAACATCTTCTGCGCGGGCGCTTTCCCACGGCACCGGAAGGCCAGACGCCCATGCCGTTGGGATTCATGGGCGATTACAACCCGGTCGCAGACCAGTTCTCGCCGCTGGTTGCACCGCCGCTGGAGCAGGCCTTGTGCGCGCTGGCGCTGACGCGCTTCGCACAACTGCCCGACGCCAAGGCGGAATCCGCCAAGGCCGCGGCGTCCGCAGCGCGCCAGGCGATGCGCGATCTTGCCGAGCAGGCCCCCGGCGAGGAGCCGCCGCTCGACGATCAGCAGGCATGCGCCGCCATCATCATGGTGGTATGCGAAATGCCTTCGTGCATGGGCGATGCCAGCATCGCCACGATGGCACGGCAGGCGTACGCGCGGCTGACCGCCGCCCTCGAAGCGGGTCACGAAGGCGCCCAGCCATTGACGTCGTTGATGCGCGCCATGATCGGCTGCGCATGCGCGCGAGTCATGCTTGCGAAGGTCGAGTCGCTGGTTCCAGCCTCGCCCGATGGTCTGCGCGGCTTCCTCGATCATGCATGGGAATCTGCGCCGGAGCAACAGCGCGTAGGGCTGTTGCCGTGGCTCGGCTGGGCTGAGCGCGACGTCGCTGCCGCGACCAGGCAACCACTGGCGCACGCCGAAGAGATGAAGCGGCTGATCGAGGCGCTGCAGCGCGCACGGATCGAGGACGCTCCGGGCACACCGCTCGACTTGATCGGCGGCCTGACCCTGACCGGTTCCACTGGCGGTGAGGCTGCAAGCCACGGCCGAGCGACATCGCAATCGGCCCGTCCAGTCGCATGGCTGGCGTCTGTGGGCAGCGAGCCGGCGCTCACAGCAGCCGATCAGCGGGCGACGCTCTTGGCCGGCCACCTGCAAACCCTGCGGTTCCTGCGCCAGTTGGCCGTATCCGACATCCGGTCAGCAACTTGTCGAAATCCCGCTCGGGCGGTTGGCGGAATCTGCGCGGCCCCATGGGACAGCCGGCAACCCCTTGCTGCACAGGCGATAACGCTGCTGGCGATAGCGGAATCCCTGCAAAACTGGCCGAAAACACCCTGACCTGGCATGCTCGGCAGGTTACCCCGGTTTTTCGCATCCAATTGCCGTTTTTCTCACGAAACGGTGCCTGCCGAATATACTCATTGGTATCTCAGTGCAGGAACGTCCTGCCCGGCGCCCGCGCGGGCGACCGGCGGACGACGCTCGGTCTTCGTCTGCAATCGCAGCACCGGAGTAGTTCCATGAAGAGCACGACCTCATTCGTCTCCTACCCACGTTCCCTGTCGCTCGTCGCCGCAGGGCTGTGCGCGATGATCGCATCGACTTCATTCGCCCAGAGTCTGTCGGACCGCATCGATCATGTGATGCAGGAACGCAGCCGGGCTCAGGCCAACAACCAGTCGAAGTCCACACTGCTGAGCACGCTGCTGTACACCGATGTCTCGGTGCAGTTCAATCAGACGCCGCTGCGCGACGCGATGAAGTACATCGAAACGGTGCTCGGCGTGAACATGGTCGTGCGCTACAGCGATGACCGCAACGCCGACGGTTCCGGCCTCGATCCCGATTCGCCCGTCACCCTGACTACCGAGAACACGCCTGCGATCAACGTTATTGAGATGATCCTGGCACAGCAAGGCGACAGCGATCCGAGCACTTGGCAACTTCGCGACGGCTACATCGAGATCGGCACCAAGGAGCGCCTCAGTGCGCCAAACGCACGTGAGATCCGCTACTACCCGATTCGCGACCTGCTCTTCGAACCGCCGAACTTCAACAACGCGCCTGAGCTCGACCTCGACGAGGCCCTGAACCAGGCCCAGAACAACGGCGGCGGCTCGGGCGGCGGTGGCGGCGGCTTCGGTGGCGGTGGCGGCGGCGGCAGCGGCGGCGGCAGCGGCGGCGGCAGCAGCGGGTCAATCTTCAGCGACACCGGTGAAGACCCCGATCGCGTCACCGAGGCCGAGAAGGCTCAGCAGGTCATCGACCTCATCACCGAGACCGTCGAGCCCGATGCCTGGGATACCGCGGGCGGCGAGGCAGCTTCGATCCGCTACTACCAAGGCACGCTCATCATCCGCGCCCCTGATTACATCCATCGCCAGATCGGCGGCTATCCGTTTGCCACGCGTCCGATCAACTCGGCCGCGGTCAAGACCCCCGGCGCGAGGTACGTCACCTTCACCGTCCCGGTGTCGAACGTGGAGATCGCCGGCATTCGCGTGACGCCGCCCTTCACCGGCGCACCGGGGAGCTCGGGATCGGCTGAATTGCCCGATGCCAAGCCGAAGACGCCCTCCAGCGGCAAGGCTCCGGCGACTCCTGCCCAGAAGCCCAAGCCCTGATTGAATCAGACATGACACACGCACGCCCGCACCAGCGGGCGTGTTGTGTTTCGCACCTCCATTCAAGCACGGGGTCTGTCATGCCCTCGATTCGTTCGAAGACCATTGCCGGAATCTCCGCGCGCTCGATCGCATCGCTGCTGATCGCCGGCAGCGTCATCGGCGTTCCAGCGGCACGCGCGGTTGCGCAGGAGGAACCAGGCGCGGCGCCACCGATCGGCCTGCCTCCATCAAACCCGGATGATGACGCCGATCGCGCCCGTCTGTTCGGAATGCTTGAGTTTCGGGCGGTGACCGCTGAGTTCGACCACACGCCGGCACGCGAGGCCTTCGCCACGCTCAAGCGGCTGGCCCGCATTCCGCTGGTCATGCGCTGGAAGACCGATCTCGTCAGCTTGGGCATCGATCCCGACACGCCGATCACGTATTCGGCGTCGAAAGAGTCGGCACGTCAGACGCTTGAGGCCATGCTCGCGCTTTGCGGCGCGGATCCGGCCAACGGCGAATGCACCTGGCAACTTCGCCGCGGATTCATTGAAGCCGGCCCCAAGGTTCGTCTGAGCGTGCCCGCGGCCCGCACGTTGCAGCTGTATGACATCGGCGACATGATGATCGAAGCGCCGATGTTCTCATCCGACGACAGCGGGCTGGTGCGGGCGTTTCGCGATCAGATCGATCCTCAGCACGCAGGGCAGCCCGCCCGGCCGGACGACCCGGGCTCGATACGCACGTTGCCTCAGGCCCTCGCGGTTGAAGTCATCGGCGAGATCTGCGAGACCATCGAGCCGGGCCACTGGGATTATGGCCAGCCGATCGAGCGCGACCTTGATGATGATCGCGTCGTTCCCATGCCCGAGGGTGGCCCGGCCGCGACCATGCCGGCAGCCGCGCCGGCCGCGGCGCCGCCTGCTGCCGCAGCTGCAGCTGCAGCGACCGCAACGCCGGCCCCCGGCCGCACGAGCGTCGAGTTCTGGGCCACCATCCGACTCTGGCGGCAGCAGCTCATCGTCCTTGCTCCCGATTTCATCCACCGGCAGATCGGCGGCTACCCCAAACCGATCCCGCCGGAGGACGCTGACTTCATCCCACCGGTCGGCGACGTTGAAGAGGAGGGCGAGCCGTGATTCGACACCTGATCCCGATGCTCCTGGCCACGACAACCGCCACCATCATCGCGCCACCGCTCATCGCAGCCCCGCAATCCACCTTTGGCCTGAGCAGCGGCGACTCCGACGATGGAGCCGCTGCGCGACTGCTTGGCGTTTTGACCTACACCCCTCTGACGCTGCAATTCGAGGAGGTGCCCGCCCGAGACGCCTTCAAGGCCATTGCCGAAACTCTCCACATCACATTGATCGGCCGCTGGAGCGACGAGAAGAACCCCAGCGGCATTGACCCCGAGATCCCTGTCTCGCTGACCGCCGAAGGCAGACCCGCGCGCGATGTCATCGAGGAGCTACTCGAACAGTGCGAGGATTTCGAGGACTGTACGTGGCAGATGCGCGCGGGCGCACTGGAGATTGGCACAAAACGCCGGCTGTCGGTCCCAGCTGCGCGACAGCGCCGCACCTACGACCTGACGGACCTGTTGCTCGAGCCGCCCTACTTCGTCAGCCCCATCGGCGGATCGAACTATGCGAAAGTCGACAGCCCGTACGTCGACGCCGTTCTCGGCGCGAGTTCCCGCGCTGCCCTGCGCGAAGGCCTGCCGCCGCCACGCAAATCGAAGACCGAGATTCTGCTGGAGCTGGCTGAGGGAATCGTGGAAACGGTGGAGCCCGGCCGCTGGGATCTCGGAAGCAATGACTCTGACGTTGAGGCCGACGACGCCAACAATGCGGCCGCGGCAGCCAGGAACACAGCCGCCCGCGACGAGGCCAGGCGCCGCCGCACGAGGCTGTGGGCGAGCATGCGCGCCTTCCGCGAGAGCCTAATCATCACGGCGCCGGATTTCATGCATCGGCAGATCGGCGGTTATCCCCGGCCCATCAAGCCGGTGGATGCCGACACGGTGCGGCTCGTGCCGAGTCCAGTCGCCAGCCAGCCGCCGGCTGCGCCAGCGGCCGATGATGGCGACGCACGCGCAAATCCCGCCGAGCCCGCCGATTCCGCCGGCGCGCCATAACAACGCCCGTTTCACGCTGGGGAAGGCATGCGGGCAGCGGCTTATCCTCATGCGGGGAAGTGCTCACGCCCGATCGGTGTCACAACCGGCGGCCGACGATACCGCCCTACCCAACTGAACCCCACGGAGCCTGCGTTTCAATGCAACGACGCCTCATGAATCGCCCCTGCGTGCTCGTCCTCATCCTCGGTCTCCTCCCCGCCGTGCTTGCACAGACCGGCTGCAGCAGCACGCCGCGCAACGAAGGCACCTCTGGCGGCCGGATGGACCCGACCAGCGACGCCGACTCGGAATCGGGCGGCCTTGATCTGCGCTCGGGCGACCTGGTCACCGCCACCGATCGCATGGCCGAGGACATCGGGCGGCGACTGGACATCAACAACCGGGCCAGCCCGCCCAAGATCTTCGTCGGCGAGATCGAGAATCGCACCAGTGCGCCCAACCAGAACTACCAGGTCTTCCTGCAGAGGCTTCGCGCGCAGTTGAACTCATCCGGCGCGCGGCATGGCCTGGTGTTCATCCGCGAGCGCGGATTCGTGGAGGATCAGCGCAATCGCGAGTACGCCAACGACGACGCTTCATCCACCGCGGCCGCCTACCGCAGCAACGCCGATTACGTGCTGACCTGCGAGGTGTTCGACTTGCCCAATCGCGGCACCAACTATTTCCTGCTGGATTACCAACTGGTGCAGTTGCGCGATGCGACCTCCGGCCCGGACACGGGCGCCGGCGTGATCGTCTGGGAGAACAAGTACGAGGTGAAGTACCAGTGACGTCAGCGATCCGCGCCCTGTGCGTCTGCTGGCTGATGATGCTGTTCGGCTGCGGCGGTGTGCCGAAGACCGGCACCACGTTCCTCAACAGCGTCGACCTGGTCGAGATGACCGACCGCATGGCCGAATCGTTCGCAGCCGACGCCACGATGAGCGCACGATCGCCGCAGAGCACGCCGTGGGTCGTTTCGATTGATCGCATGCACAACTTCACCAACCAGGTGATCCCCGAGCGCGAGAAATGGCTGTACATCGCGCGCCTCCGCGCCACGCTGCAGCAGAGCGAGATCGCGCGGCAGCGCAACATCATCTGGGTCATTCCGCCCGAGCGCTGGCCCATGGTGGAAAAGGAACTGGGCGAGGCCCCGCTGGAACTGCGCCGCAGGCCCACGCACGAACTCACCGCCGAATTCGGCGCGCTCACAAACACATCAGGCCAGGGGCGCAGCGACGCCTACTTGTGCGAGTATCAATTGGTCGAACTCGAGAGCGGCGTGATAGTGTGGTCGGATCACTGGGAAGTGAAACGCGCGGTGTCGGGGAAGACCTATGACTGATCGCGCGCGCCATCGCGAGCGATGGGGCTGGTGCGGCTGGCTGCGCGTCTTGGCACTGGCGGCATTCCCCTCTCTTGCCGCCTGCAAGTCCGAGCCGCACAACTACGCCGCGATCGATGCCTACTACGGCGGCGATTTCAGCGCGGCCCGCGATGCCCTGCGCGAGGATGCACTCGCGCCCGACAACGAGCAGACTATTCTCGACAACACGCGCCTCGGCCTCGCCTCGCTCGCCGATGATGATCTCGACGAGGCCGAGTCGGCCCTGGGCCGCTCCTTTGAACTGCTCTCCACCGCCGGCCTGAACAAGGACAAGACCGTCGCAGCTGTGTTCGATCACGAAGGCGTGCGCATATGGAAGGGCGAGCCGTTCGAGCAGGCCCTGACCTATCACTACGTGGCACTGCTGTACGCGCTCAAGGGCGACTGGGAAAACGTGCGGGCCGCCGCCGCCAACGCTTTGTTTCGCCTGACTGATTTCGGCGCCGATCAGAACGCTGAGACGATGGCTCGCAAGGCCGCCGAGGATGATCAGTACCTCGAGCACGGCTACACCGCCGTCGACACCAATTTCGCGCTGGGCTTTCTCATGCAGGCCCTCGGCAGTGATCTCTCCGGCGCCTCCGGCGAGAAAGAGCAGTATGACGCGGCACTGAAGATCAACGGCGACCTCCAACCCATCGTCGAGTGCCTGCGCACGCACGACTACGACACATTGCTGGTGGTGGATTGCGGGCGCGGGCCGCAGAAGCAGTCGTATGGCACGGACGACGCCCTCGTGCACTTCGTGCCGCTGGATGAGGATCAAGCCCAGTTGACCGTCAAGGTCTCCGGCCGCACGCTGGCCAAGGCCAACGCTGTGTGCGATGTCAACGCCATGGCCGAGGACCATCGCTGGAACAATCTCGAGGATGTTCGCAAGGCCAAGAGCTTCATCGGCAACGCGCTGCTCCTGGGCGGGGCGATCACGACCGCTCACGGGGCCGATCGCGACAGCGGCCGGACCATGCTCGCGGGCCTGGGCGTGATGGCGGCGGGGTTGCTGACCAAGGCCGGCGCGCGGGCCGATACGCGTTACTGCGAGTTCATGCCCCAGCGCATCTTCATTGTGCCGCTGACGCTCGGCGAGACCAACGACATCAGCGTTCGGCTGGCGTCACAGCCGGGTCCACCGACGATCGTCCGAGAAGTGACGCCCGGCACACCGCGCCGACCCGCGGTGGTGTACGTGCGAATGCTCGATACAGGAATGCCACACGGCCGCCGCGTGTCGTATTGGCAGTGATGATGCTGGACAAGTGCTGGATATCGCTTTGTTGGGACAGCCGGAGAATCACACTCATGACCATCACCCGAAACCACAACGCCCGTTCATCGCCTGTCGCCGTCATCCTCAGCGCCGCCTCCTGCGCGCTTGTGCTCGCGTGCGGGCCGATCGCCTGCAGCAGCCCCGACACCAGTCCCGGCGCCGGCCGGGGCGACTCGTATCCCGCGCCGATGAACGATCCGCAGATCAGCGTGCTCGATCCGGTGCTCCGCGACTGGATTGCCTTCCAGCCGGGCACGATCACCCACGAAGGCGGGGTCAACGATCGTATCACCGACATCCAGGTACCGGTGCGCAACCTCACCGAACGGGTGTACGAGATCGAGTACCGCTACCTGTGGTTCGACTCCAACGGCCGGCAGATCGAGCCGCTGATGGGCTGGACGTTCGCGCGGCTCGATCCCAAGCAGGTGGTGCGTCTGGACGGTAATGCGTCGCTGGTCGATGCCCGCGATTACCGCCTCGAGGTGCGCTGGTCGCGGTGAGATCCATGCCGGGTGCGCTGAGCGCCCTGATTGAGCCGATAAACCACCCTTCGCATGTCGCGCTCAGGCCCGTCCAGAACTCGTGAACTCCGGGGCAACCTCCGCCGCGTCTACTGCGATGCCCTGGCCTTCAGCGTCATGGTCGGCTCGGGCGAAACCTACCTCGCCGCGTTCGTGCTGGCATTGGGGTTGGGCGAACTCAACGCCGGGCTGATCGCCAGCGCGCCGATGCTGGCGGGCGGGCTCATCCAACTCGTCTCGCCGTGGGCGGTGCGGCGTCTGGGCTCGCATCGGCGATGGGTCGTGACGTGCGCTTTGACGCAGGCGTGCGCGTTCCTGCCGCTGGTGATCGGGGCGATCATCGGCTCGATGCCTGCGGCGGCGGTGTATCTGGTCGCGGCGATGTACTGGACCGCTGGACTGGCGACCGGCCCCGCGTGGAATACGTGGGTGAGCACGCTCGTGCCGCGCACGATCCGCGCCAACTACTTCGCGCGGCGCAGCCGCTGGGCCCATTTCGCCGTGCTGTGCGGGCTTGTGGGGGCCGGGCTGTCGCTGCAGTTCGGCGAAATGCTCGGAGCGCCGCTCACGGCGTTTGCGATCATCTTCACCCTTGCCGGCGCGGCGCGATTCACTTCCGCCACGTTGCTCAGTCGCCAGACCGAGCCGCAGAAGCCTGATGACGATCATCGCATGGTGAGTTGGCCACAGTTCCTGGGGCGCTTCCGGCACGGCCACGACGGCCGGCTGCTTTCGTACATGCTTGCCACGCAGTTCGCCGTGCAGATTTCAGGCCCGTACTTCACGCCGTTCATGCTCGAGCGATTGAAGTTCTCGTATGCGACGTACCTGCTGCTAATCGCGACGTCCTACGTCGCCCGCATGCTCGTGCTGCCCTGGCTGGGCGAATGGGTGCGGGCCGCGGGCGCGCGGCGCGTGCTGTGGTTCGCCGGCCTGAGCATCGTGCCGCTGTCGGCGCTCTGGCTGGTCTCCGGAAGCCTGTGGTGGTTAATGGTCGTGCAGTTGCTGGCCGGCGCGGTGTGGGCGGCGTACGAACTCGCGACGTTCCTGCTGCTGTTCGAGACGATTCCCGAGGAGGAGCGCACCAGCGTCTTGACGCTTTACAACGCCTTGCACGCCAGCGCCACGGTTCTGGGCGCGGTGACCGGCGCCTGGCTGCTCCATTCCTTCGGCACCGATCACGCCGCGTATCTCTCGATCTTCGCGATCTCCGGCGGCGTGCGCCTGCTGACGCTCGCCCTGTTGGCCCGCGCTGTGCAGGTGCTCCCGGCGCGCGATGTTCCCGGCCAGCCGCTGCCGCTGCCCACGGGCGTCCTTGGCGTGCGGCCGCAGATGGGTTCGATCGAGCGGCCGATTCTGCCTGCCTTTTCGCCCGAAGCCGCGCACGTCGAACGGCAGACCGAACGCGCCGTGCGCGGCGAGCCCGTGCTTTCCGCGGCCGGCGGCATGCGCGCCAGATGACGGCGGCAAATACTCGCGAGCCACGCCCGGGAGATACGATCATTCATTGGCACGAAGCCACGATGGAGCAATGACCACATGATGACTCCCCGGACCAGTCGCCGCCACCGCCGCGCCCTCGCCGCAGGCGCTGCCGCACTCATCGCGACACTCGTTCTTGCGCTGCACGCGTCAGCCGCGCCGCAGGCCGCCGGCGATTTCGATGATGACGGCATCGACGATGTCGCCATCGGCATCGAAGGCGACAAGGTCGGAACGCAGGGCGCCGCTGGCGCGGTGCAGGTTGTCTTCGGCACCAACAACGGCCTGCGCTTCGGCAACGATGCGATCATCAACCAGGCCGGCACCAGCGACGATGCGGCCGCGGGCGACCGCTTCGGCCGCGTCGTGGCCGTGGGCGATTTCGACGGCGACGGCTTCGCTGACCTTGCCGTCGGCGTGCCGCTGGAGGATCTTGGCAACGACACCAACGCCGGCATCGTGCACGTGTTCTACGGCTCGGCTGGCGGGCCTGACCCAACTGATGATCAGGTGTGGACGGAGAACATCGGCGGTCTGGGTTCTTCGCCCGCGGACGCCGAGTTCTTCGGCGCTTCGCTGACCGTCGGCGATTTCGACAACGATGGCTTCGATGACCTGGCCATCGGCGCGCCCAATGAAACGCTCAGCGATGTGCAGCAGCATGCCGGCGCGGTCTTCGTGCTCTACGGCTCGGCCGGCGGGCTGACCAACAGCGGCGCACAACTCTGGACGCAGAATGCAGGCGTCGTGCTCGATGTCGCCGAGCCGAACGATCACTTCGGAGCTGCGCTTGCATCGGGCGACTTCGACAACGACGGCTTCGATGACCTCGCGATCGGCGTGCCCGATGAGAGCATCAACACCATTCAACGGGCCGGCGGCGTCAACGTGCTGTTCGGGACCGGCGGCGGCCTCAGCAGTGCGAACAACCAGTTCTTTAGCCAGAACACCACCAACATCGACGATGTCTCGGAAGTCGGCGACAACTTCGGCCAGGCGCTAGCCGCGGGCGACTTCAACGGTGACGGCCGCGATGACCTCGCCATCGGCGCGCCCAATGAGAATGTCGGCACCGAGATCGCCGCCGGCTCGGTCAACGTTCTGCTCGGCTCGCTCAACGGCCTGGCCGCCGCGGGCGACAAGTTCTTCAATCAGGCCACACCTGGCATCCTCGAGGCCGCCGAAGCAGGCGACCTGCTCGGCTTCGCGCTGGCCGCCGGCGATTTCAACAACGACGGCTTCGCTGACCTGGCCATGGGCGTGCCGCACGAGAGCGTCGGCGCGATTTCCGGCGCCGGCTCCGTCAATGTCGTGTACGGCAGCGCAACGGGCTTGCAAACAGCCGGCAATCAGTTGTGGCGTCAAGCCGGCCCGCTCAAGGATGACAGCGAACAGGGCGACGCCTTTGGCGAGGCGCTGGGCGTCGGCGATTTCAACGGCGACAGCTTTGACGATCTGCTCGTCGGCGTGCCGCTCGAAGACATCGGCGCCAACACCGACGCCGGCGCGGTTCAGATCATCTATGGCTCGTCGATCGGCCTGACCGACAGTGACAACCAGTTCATCTCGCAGAACACGCAGAACGCCGAGGGCGCAGCCCGGGCGGGCGACCGCTTTGGCGGGCAGATGCTGGATCTGTTCTGATCATGCGGGGCATCGAGTCCGCCAACCACACCGACGCGATCCCGAAGTGCGCCTCACGCAGCGCCGGTTCGCGTCGGGCGCTTCAGGACGGTCGCCAGCGCGCTGGCGAATCGTGCCGATTCGGCTGGCTCGAGCGTCGAGGCCGTGATTCGAATGGCCGGTCCGCAGCGCATGCGAAAGCGCTCGCCCGCACTCACTCCCCAACCCGACGCCAGCATCCCCTGCACGACCGCGGATTCCTCGGCGACAGGTACCCAGACGTTGAAGCCGGAGCGGCCCTGGGATTCGATGCCGTGCTGCGCTAGTTGCCGGCGCAGCGACTCGCGACGCTCGCGATACGTTGCTGCGGCTCGATCGAGCTGCTTGCGCACCGATGCCTCGGACAGCAGCCACGCCACGATGCGCTGCAGGATATGGCTGACCCAGCGCTCGCCGACGACCAGCCGATCCTCCACGCCTGTCATGCTTCTCGCATCGCCCGTGAGAAGGGCCAGGCGCAGATCCGGGTTGAGCGCCTTGGACATGCTGCGCACGACCGCCCATCGCTCGCGCCTGGAGTCGATGACGCTGAAGCGCGGCGCATCGCAGATCAGACTCGCGTGGTCATCCTCGATGACAAGCACATCCGGATGCTTTGACAGCAGCCGGCGCAGAACGGCAGCGCGGTCGGCGGTCATCGCGGCGCCCGTGGGATTCTGCGCCCGCGGCATGAGGATCAGGCTATCGATGCCTGTTCGCAGCGCTCGCTCAAGGTGGTCCGGCACAATGCCTTCCTGGTCCACGGCGACGGGCACGGGGCTCAAGCCCAGCGTCACCAGCAGATCGACGATGGTGCCGAAGCCTGGATCCTCGACCGCGACGCGATCGCCTGGCCGCAGGCGTTCGCGCAACACACGCTCCATGGCGTCGAGCGCACCGTTGAGGACGCTGATGGGACTGGCCGGGATGCCTTCGGCCTTGAAATCGGCGGCGGCGATCGAGAGCAGCCTCGCATCGTTGCGCGTCGAGCCATACAGACGCGGCGAGGGATCGATCTCGCGCAAGGCCGGCTTCATTGAAGGCAGCAGCCGCTCATCGGGATTGCCATCGCGCAGGTTGCGCACGCCTGTCGGCAGCGGCGGCGGAAGCAGGGCGTGCATGACGCTGCGGTGGCTGACGCGCGTGCCGCGGCGGCCTTCGCAGACGACCAGGCCGCGTGCCTTGAGCGAGGCGAACGCCGACGCCACCGTGGCGGGGCTGACGCGCAGGTTCTGCGCCATGGCGCGCACGGGCGGCAGGGCGGCGCCGGCCTCGAGATGGCCGCCACGGATGGCCTGTTCGACGCTGGAGGCGATCTTGACCGCCGTGTTGCCCCGGATATACTTTTGTGCTAGTTGATTCATTGTTTTGTACTATAACAATGATTCGATAGCCGGGCAAGTCCGGCAGCCCGCCACGATTCTGGCTCAGAAGCGGCACGGCTGCCGCACGCACGCTCCCCACTCATGGCAGCCGCGCCGCATTCGTCTGGAAGCATCTCATGGCTCTTCGTGCATCATCGCATTCATCTTCGCCGACCTCCGCATCCCTGCCGGCGCTTGTCGCGGCGTTCGCGGCCGTGTACCTCATATGGGGTTCAACGTATCTCGGCATCAAGTACGCGATCGAATCGATCCCCCCGCTGCTGATGGCGGGCGTGCGCTTCTCGATCGCGGGCATGATGGTCATCGCGTGGATGCGCCGGCGGCATGGTCTGGCATGGCCAACCGCGCTCCAATGGCGCAACGCGGCGATCGTCGGCGGACTGCTGCTGCTGACAGGCAATGGCCTGATCTGCATCGCCCAGCAGCGGCTGCCCAGCGGCCTGACGGCATTGCTGGTCGCGACCGTGCCGCTGTGGATGACGCTGCTGGAATGGCTCGTCTTTCGCTCGGCTCGTCCGACGCTTCGCACGTTCATCGGCCTGGCGCTCGGGCTGCTCGGAGTGCTGGCGCTGATCGATCCGCGCAACCTGCTTGGTGAGCCGATTCACCTGGCATCGGCCGGGCTTGTGCTCATCGCATGCCTGTCGTGGTCGATTGGATCTCTGTACTCGCGCCGCGCCGAACTTCCCCAGTCGCTCATGCTGGCGTCGGGCATGGAGATGCTCTGCGCGGGAGTCGGGCTGATCATCGCTGGCAGCCTGCGCGGCGAGTGGAGCAGCGTTGACCTTGCGGCGATTCAGTGGCGATCGATCGCGGCGTTCGCATACCTGCTGGTCTTCGGCTCGCTCATCGGCTTCAGCGCCTACATCTGGCTGCTGAGGCGCGTCTCGCCCGCGGCCGTCTCGACCTATGCCTACGTCAACCCGATGGTAGCGGTACTTCTGGGCTGGTGGCTGGCGCACGAAGCCGTCGGGTTGCGCACGTGGGTGGCGGCCGGCTTGATCATCGCTGCGGTCGTGATGATCACGTTGCGGCGCAATACGCCGGCGGCCGCGCCGAACCTGCCGAAGGCGCCGCGCGAGCAGGCGTCACCATCCAACGTCGCGCCACCGGCTGCTGGCCGCCTGTGCGCTCTCGAGGATTGAACGCCGCTGCGGAATCCCTTGCCATGGACTACTACGAGATCTGGTGCAATCTGAAGGACAGCCGTCGCGATCTGGAATTCGCCCGCGCCCTGGCCGACTACATGGGCCTGCTCAAGCGCGAAGGCCGCATTGCCGGCTGGCGCCTGACACGGCGCAAACTCGGCTTCGGGCCGAGCGAACTCGGCGAGTTCCACATCGCCATCGAAACAACGGACCTCGCACAACTGGATCGCGCCTTCGACCTTGCGGCGACGCGCAGCGGCGAGGTGGAACGCGTGCACGCGCCGGTCTACAGCATGATCACCGACTTCCGCTCCGGCCTCTCTCGCGATTTCCCCGACCCTCAGCGCACCGGATCAACGCGCATCGTCGATGAGGAGAGGCGATGAAGACGCAGCGCACGACTGTTCGCCGCCATCCCGAACGCGGCGAGTACGATCGCGAGACGATCCATCGCATCATCGATGAGGCACTCATCTGTCACTTGGCGATCGTCGATGACGGGCAGCCCTTCGTCATGCCCGTGATTCACACTCGCGTGAACGAATCGCTGTACTTTCATGGTTCACGCGGCAGCCGATTGCTGCAGGCGATGGCGGCCGGCGCGCCGGCGTGCGCGACCATGACCATCATCGACGCCCTGGTGCTTGCCCGATCGGCCCTGCACCATTCGATGAACTATCGCTCGGTCGTCGTTCTCGGCAACGGCGGTGCGGTTGAGGATGAATCCACCAAACGTCTGGTGTGGGGCGCTCTTGTGGATCACGTAATCCCCGGGCGCAGTCGGGACTGCCGCCTGCCCAGCGCCCAGGAGTCGGCGGCGACGATGCTGGTGGAGATGCCCATCATCGAAGCCTCGGCGAAGATTCGAACGGGCGGACCGAAGGATGATGCAGAAGACCTCGGTCTGCCGCATTGGGCGGGTGTGCTGCCGCTTTCGCTGATTCGCGGCGAGCCGATGCGCGATGAGGCAGACGTGCGCGACGTGGCCGTGCCGGACTACGTCACCTCATACGATCGCTGGCGCCGCGCGTAGGGCGGGAAGCACCGCCCACCAATTCGCATGCATAACCTCGCGGTGGCCAATGCCCACCTACTTCTTCTCGCCGGCGCGTGGAAGGCTTGAGAGCGATGCGAGCAACAGCAATACGCCCAGCGCGATGATCAGGTACGGCACCTCCTGATCCATATGAATCGTGCCTCGCTGCCGCAGCAGCGAGAGGACGCTGGCGACCATCAGGAACGGGCCAACGACGACGGTGAGCTTGTTGACGCCGCCGAGCATCAGCAACAGGACGCCGGAGGCGGCGAGGCCGGCGGTCCAAACCCAGTTGACGCCTGGGACGATGTTCATCGTGTTGAGCAGCCACGCCGCGCCGACCGCGATGACCAGCAGCGATATGCCGACCGCCTGCATTCTGCCTTGCATGAGAGCGCCTCCGAATGGATTGATGTTCATTGTCGGCATGCCACCGTATGCGGCATGATTTCGCCCGCGTCTTGTGCAGGCAGGCCACCAACAGGAAGATGCGGCGATGTCGAGAAGGCCTGCAGATGCGACGATCGCGGCGCGGAATCGAGGCGATGGCGCTGCGCTGGTGACGATCCTGACGGCCGCGATTCTGTGCATCGTCGCGGCAGTGCTGGTTTCGACGGATTGGTGGGCGACGTTCTTCGCGCATCCGCTGGTCGATGCCTCGCTGACGGAGCGCGGGGCGCGACTCTGGCGCGCGTTGTTGGTCGTAAGCGCCATTGCACTGCCGGCGGCGCTCGTCTCAACACGCGCCCTATCGCCTCCGGCCATGCTGCCGGGGGGGGCCTCGGCGGCCGCAACCGGTCGTACTCGACTGTTTCTGATCACTGGGCTGATCGTGATCGGGCTGCTGGTACGGTGCACGCGCCTGACCGAGAGCCTGTGGTACGACGAGATCGCCTCATGGCGCACGTACAACGGCGGAACGCGCGGAGCCGGCGCGGTACTCGGGGCCTTTCTCGATCCGATCAACCACACCTTCCACACGCTTCTCAATCGATGGAGCGTGCAATGGCTGGTGGGCCAGGTGGGCCTCGAGATCGCGTTCAGGCTGTCGGCGCTGCTGTTCTCCCTCGCGGCGATTCCGGTGATGTTCGGGCTGGGGCGGGCCGTCGCCGGCGATCGTGTCGGCTGGATCGCTGCGACGCTCGCAGCCATCGCGCCGGTGTGCGTGCTGGAAGGCGTTGAGGCGCGCGGCTACGCCCAGATGATCTTCTTCAGCGCCGCAGCAACGTGGCTGCTCATCGAGGGCCTTTGCAAGGGGCGACCGCTGCTCTGGATGCTGTACGCATGCTGCTGCGCGCTGGGCGTGTGGTCGCAGTTCGTGACGGCGTGGATCGCCATCGGGCATGGAGCGTGGCTTGCATGGCGGCTGTTTCGCGATACCGAGCATCGAGCCCGGTGCGCTCAGGGCCTGATCGCGCTCGCGCTGGCCGGGGTGCTGACGATCACGCTGCACGCGCCACTGCTTCCCGGGCTACTGGCGTGGCGCCCGAACTTCGCAGCGCAGAGCTCCGATCAGCCGCGCATCCTCGGCCCGGAAGGATGGCATGCAATACTGCAATTGGGTGGGTCATGGTACTGGTGGGCCGCGATGCCGGGATTGATGTGCGTCGGGATCGGGATCGGCAGCATGCTTCGCCGCAACCAGCTGGCATCAACGCACCTGATTTCGCCAGCCCAGACTCTGGGGCTGGCCATGCTGGGCTTGCCGCTGATGCTTGTTGTCGTCGCGCTCAGCGGATCGTGGCTGTATGCACGCTTCATGCTCTTTGCGCTGCCCGGTGCGCTGCTGGCGATGGCGTTGGGCATCGATGCAATCTGGTCGCGCCGTCGCGTCGCAGGAATGGTCGCGCTTCTTGCTCTGGGGGCGGCGAGCGCGATGGATCTCTCCATCCGACCGGCCAAGCAACCCCTGCGCGATGCGGTCGAATACGTGCAGAGCCACAGGCAGGAAGGCGATCGGGTCGTCGTCGTCAGCCTCGCACACGATGTGCTGAGCATCTACGGCTTGGATTTGAACATCGTCGACAGTTTCATGCTCGGCCGGGACCTGCAGCAGAAACTCGATGCCGTACAGCCTCGATGGGTGATCGTCGAGTATCCGCGCCGCGTGGCTGAAGATCGACATCAACTGCTTCTGGGGCGCGGCTATCGCGCGGTCGAGAGACTTCCCGGCTGGGCCGATTGGGGGAACGGCGATGTGCTGGTGATGGAACGCGTCGGGTCCCCAGGCAGAGATGGGGGCTGACGGAGACGGCGACGCGAACCAAATCAATCGTGGCGCAGCGCGACGATCGGGTCCTGCCGGCTGGCGATGATGGCCGGATAGATACCGAAGATCAGCCCCACCGCGGCGGCGACAATGAACGAGACGATGATCGACCACCAGGTGATCTGCGTCTCGAGATTCACCTTCGCCTGCACGAAGCCGCGCACCATCTTCAAGGTCAGCACCCACGGCAGGAGTTTGCCCACCGCCAGCGAGAGGCCGACGCCGGTGGCGATACCCAGCAGTCCGCCCACCGCGGAGAGCGAGCCGGTCTCGACGAGGAACTGCCAGATGATGTGCTTGCGCGTGGCACCGAGGGCGCGGCGTATGCCGATCTCGCGAGTGCGCTCGGTCACCGATGCAAGCATGATGTTCATGATGCCGATGCCGCCGATAAGCAGGCTGATGGCGGCGATCGAGATGAGCACGATGTTCCAGATCATCTGCGTGCGCTTCTGGGCTTCGAGCAATTCCCACGGCACGACCATCTGCACGTCGTTGAGGTCGGGATGGCCCGCGCGGACGATCTGCCGCACCAGCGCCGCATCGCGGATGACGTCCTCGGTCGCCTGGCTGGTGATGTAGATCTCCGAGAGTTCGATCTCCTCCTGGCTGTTGGAACCGGCGACGCGGCGCATAATCAGGTCGCCGAACAGCTGCTCTGCCGTGGTCAGCGGAATGTGCACGTCCTTGTTCAGATCGCGCCCGACCAGCGCGGTGCCCGCGCCGCCCGCAAGGCCGACCGGATTGAGCACGCCGACGACCGTGAACGCCTGATCCTTGATCCGGAAGACCTTGTCCAGCGGGTCCTCGAGAGCGAAGAACTTGTCGGCGACCTCGGAGCCGATCACAGCGACTGCGAGTTTCGCGTCCATGTCCTGAGGCGAGAGGTAGCGACCGCGCTGCAGGCGCAGGCGCGCCACGCGAAGCAGGTCAGGCGTCGTGCCGAACGCCTGGCTGACCATGCGCTTGTCGCCATAGAGCATCTCATCGCCAACCGCCTTGAGCGGAACGATGTCGGCGACGAACGGCATGTGGGCCTTCAGCCTGCGAAGGTCCTCTCGCCGCAGGCCGTAGCGCGCCAGGAACTGCGTCTGGTTCGCGCCCATGGAGGTGGTCTCCGGCGGCTTGAACGAGCGGGCGATGATGTTGGTCGCGCCCAGTGCCTGGATGTCGCGCAGGGCGGCCTGCTTGTTGCCTTCGCCAATCGAAACCATGACGATGACCGCCGCCACGCCCAAGATGATGCCCAGGCTCGTCAATACGCTGCGCAACTTGTGCAGCCGAAGGTTGTGCAGGCCGAGGCGGACGGTTTCGAGGAAGAACTGCATTGACGAAGGTCAGATGTTGGAAGTCAGGGCCGGTCGCCCAATCTCGGCGCCCGCGGCTTAGCATGCGCGTTGGCGAGGTCGTCGAAGAACCACTGTATACCGGCCGAATTGCGAACCGTGGCACAAATCGAGATTCTCTCTGAGCAGGAACAGCCGGGATGCTGGCGCTTCGACGTGCAGGTCCTGGATTCCGCTGGCGCGCTGCGGCGGCACGCGGTCTCGCTTTCGTGGGCCGACTACAACCTCTGGTCGCAGGATGGGGCTGATGAGCCGGCGCGCGTCGTTGATGCTGCAATCAATTTCCTGCTGTCGCGAACACCGGCGGATGATCTCCCAGCGAAGTTCGACGCGTCACTGGCACGCCGCCGATTTGCCGACGCTGATCGCGTGATTCCCACCCTCATCGGCAAGTGACCGCTACAGCGTTCACACCTCCGCCATCAGCGGCTGGGGCGTCTGCGGCTGGTTGGTGAGGGGCAGGTCCACGAAGAATGTCGCGCCGCGCCCGGGCTCGGAAACAAAACTCACCGTCGCGCCCAATAGTTGCGCCAGTTCCTTGCAGATTGCCAGGCCCAGACCGGTGCCTTCGTGCTGGCGCGTGTGACTGGCGTCGGCCTGGCGAAACTTCTCGAAGATCACATCCTGCATGTCGTAGGGAATGCCCGGGCCTGAATCGGCCACCGCGACGCGCACGCCGGCGCTCTGGTCCGGTCGCGTCACGCGATCGGCGCTGATCGTCACGCTGCCGCCCACGGGCGTGAACTTGATCGCGTTGGAGATGAAGTTGTACATGATCTGTTGCAGTTTTCCGGGATCAGTTTCGACGGTGGGAAGCCTCTGCCCGATGACAGTGCGCAGCGTGATCTGCTTGTTCTCCGCCGCCGGCCGCATCAGTCCAGCGAGGCCCTCGACCATGTCGCCCACGTTCGTTGGCTCGATGTTTACCTCCATGCGACCCGACTCGATCTTCGCCATGTTCAAGAGGTCATTGATCATCTCCAGCAGCGAGCGGCCGCTGCTGAGGATGTTGCCGATGTAGCGCACGCGCTTGGGGTTCGGCTCGGGCTCCGACTTGGCGATCTCGTCGAGCAGTTCCGCGAAGCCGATGATCGAATTCAGCGGCGTGCGCAGTTCGTGGCTGACGTTCGCGAGGAACTCGCTCTTGAGCTTGTTGCTTTCGAACAGGCCGACGTTGGCTTCGGCGAGTTCGCTGACCTTCAGGTCCAACGTTTCATTGAGCGTCTTCAGCCGCTGCTGGCCCTGCTCCAGCCGGTCGAGCATGGTGTTGAAGGCGCTGGAGAGCTGTTCGAACTCGTCGCCCGTGCGGATGCCGGCGCGCGTGCGCGTATCGCCCGCCTGCACGCGCTCGGCGGTGCTGCGAAGCGCGCGCACGGGTGAGAGGATCAGTTTCGTCAGGATGAAGTGAAACACAAGGCCGGCCAGGATCGCGCCGACGATGCCCGCCGCGATGATGAACACGCGGCTGGTGAGCAACTGGCCCTCGGCGAAGGCGCTGGTGCGGTCGATGACGAGGACCGCCTTGATGGGATCGCTCACGCCCGGTTCGAAGGCGCCGCGCGTGAAGGACGTCACGGAGTGCTCCTGGATGGCCCGCATCTGCGATTCATGAATCGGTCGGACATATCGATAGACCGGCACGCCGTCGACGCGTGACGTCGTCGAGTACTCGGGCTCTTCCGGATGGTTGCGGAATCGTTCGAGCGCGCGGGCCGCGAAGGAAGGCGGCTCGCCGGATGTTTCGATGTTCTCCACGCGTACGAGCGTCAACCGCAGGAGGGGCTGGCCAGCACGTGGCCCGACCAGGTTCTCGAGTTGCTCGGGCCTCACACCCGAGTCTTCGACCACGCCAAGTTGCGCGCGATCGTGCAGCCACGCTTCAGCCAGCTGCCGGGAGACATCGAGTTGCGATTGCCGCACCAGCGCCTGCGTGCGGGCCCATGGCACCGCCAGCGCGCCGATCAGGATCAGGACGATCGCCGCTCCGAAGAGCAACTGGCACTTGTTGGCGAGTGAGATGCCGGAGGTCATGACTGCAGGAGACAGGTTACTCCGTCAGGGAAACAGCCTCGCCGTCGTCCACTTGTTACCGCGCTTGTTCGTGTAGAGCACCCGATCGTGCAGGCGGGACGGCTGGCCCTGCCAGAACTCGATGGTTTCCAGGGCCACGCGGTAGCCGCCCCAGTACGGCGGGCGCGGAATATTGCCGCCGGCCTTGATCACATCGGCAAAGCGATCCATCACGCCCGCGACGGCGATCTCCAATTGCTCTCGACCCCCCGCAAACTCGCGCGACTGCTGGCTGGCCCACGCGCCCAACTGGCTGTCGAGGGGCCGCGTAGCGAAGTAAGCGTCCGACTCCCCCTCGCTCACCAGCGTCACGGCGCCTTCGATGCGCACCTGGCGGTCGAGGACATCCCAGTGAAAAAGCAGGGCCGCTCGCGGATGCGCCTGCAAGGCCTCGCCCTTGCGGCTCTGACGGTTCGTATAGAACACGGCGCCGCGCTCGTCGATGTGCTTCAACAGGACGATCCGGGCCGACGGCCCTTGGGCAGGCGGTCCATCGACCGTCGCCAGCGTCATGGCGTTTGGATTCCGCAAGCCCAGGCGGGCACACGCCTGCTTCGCCTCATCGAACCACTGATTGAACCATATCAGCGGATCGGCGGCCGGATGGTCGAAATCAATGGGCGCTGCCATGGGTGCGTGACGCGGAGGCAATTGCTGATACGGAATGACTGTAGCGGGCAGGACCACGCCTCGCAGGCCGTTCTGCTGCCAATCGGCGCTGTTCGCCGATGTTGTATCATGCCTTTGCTGGCCAAGGCGCGAATTGGAGATCGCGCGCCGGTCACGGAGACACACAGCCGCGCGGGGAAGGCCTCGGCGATTCGTCCTGGTCATGCGGCAAACGCGGTGATGCTTGCGCTCGTTCGCGGTTTCGCGAATTGCCGTCGCGCCGGACTCTTCCCCAGCCTGTCAGGTTCGCGGCTCGGAGCACACGCCATGCACGAGAAACGCAACTTCTTCATGGTCATTCTGCTGCTCGCCTCGATCATCTGGGGGACCTGGGCATGGTTCTTCCTCGAAGGCAGCATGCACGACACGTACGGGATCGTCCACCGCTCGATGAGCGTGCTGATGATCGTGAGCCTGAGCATCTGGCTGTTCTACACGCTTCGCTTCGAGGACAAGCTGCCCGACCACATGCGGAACGTCGTTGGGCCGATCTATTACGAGGTCGACGGGCTGAGCGTGCTTCCCATGATCCGCCAGAACGGGAAGCAGGCGGAGTTATGCATCTACTACCAGAACCGCTTCGAGAACCCTGCCGAGTGCATCGTGCACCTGCGCCCGCCCGCCGAGAACTCGTTCATCATTCAGCCGGGCTACCGCGACGTGCACTTCGCGTTCAAGTGCGATGGCGGCGACTTCGGCGTGCTGCGACAGCCTGTCGCCATCCCGCGGCAGGTCCAAGGCGATGTCGTCGACGTGCTTATGGCCGCCAGCAGCTGGTATCCGCGCAGCCATGGCGATCGATGGCGCTCGCGCATCGGCATGCCATGCGGCACTCTGCCCGTGGACTGGGCGGGCAACCCGCTCAAGATCGGCGTGCACGAATCGTCAAGCGATATTCCGCTGACCAATCCGATCAAGCTTCACCTCGCCATGCCGACCGGCGCCTCGGCCGACATCCCGCGCGCCAGCACATGGCGGCAGGAACAGATCGCAGCGGGCAGGGATCTCGTGAAGACCTGAGGCGGCGGCCGCTATTGATACTCGACCCCGACGCGGTGCTGCGTGCCGCAAATGTGCACGCACGAGCGGACCACGCCGCCGATCTGCGGCTTGCCGGGCAGAGAATCGAACTGGGCGCGGACGGTCGAGCCGGTGGAGATGGCCGCGTCGAAGATGAACGCGAAGCCGCCGATGGAGAGATTGCTCGATGCGGCGCGGATGACGCGCGTACCCGGCTTCCGCGGATCGTCGATATGCAGCGTCAACGGCACGCAGTGGTGGTAGCGCGTCGATTCCCGATTCTCCGATGCCCCGCGAGCCCGCGCGGCGTTCTGAATTGCACGAAGGATTGCCTCCGCGAGGTCAGCCGTGCTCGGGTTTGGGCTGCCTTTCACCAGGAACGTTGAATCGCCTTCGCTCCCGGTCGCGGCGGCGCGCGGCGCCGGCGACTGCGGGTGCGATGACTGCTGCTTGGCGCTGGCGTCTGGCTTCATCGAGTCAACCTCTCAGGCATCATGGCCCGGTTGCGGCGCGTCCGTCTGGCAACCGCGTCCGGCTGCTCCCGATGCTCATTGCGCGGGAGCGATGGCGACAGCGGACGCCGAGGAATATCGACCTTGACGGCATCGCACTTGGTGCAGCCGTGCAACCTTCATCGGCTGGATTGGCAGTCGGCGGATTATTGGTCGCGATCGAGGGTGATAATGTCGTCCTGAATGCAAAGCGAGCCGCCGGAATTCCGGCGGCTCGCGGAGAGTCGCTGCGATGCGATCGAATCAGTTGCCGGCGCGGGGAAAACCAGTCGGCGCCGGTGCGGCCACGTTGACCGTGATGCCTTCCACCATGATCGAGTTGAGGGCGCGATCGACGCGATCATTGAGATCCTGCAGGTGGGCCAGCGTGTAGGCGTCGATCTGCCCGCTGCCGGACTTCTTCAGGAGCGCATCAAGACGATCGTTGATCCGGCGCAGATGGCTCATGCACAGCGTCCGGATGGGCCGCGGCATGGAGTCATCGTCCCCGGCGAGCGTGATCAGCCGATCCGTCATGCTCGACTGCAGGTTACGCCGCAGGCTTGTGATCATGGGCTTGCGATCGGTGAAGGTCGTGCCGTTGAGTTCGGTCGACAGTTCGCCGTACACCGCATCGCTGAGGCGCTGCAGCAGTTCGGGAAGCGTGAGCGCATCCTGGTCAGCCGGAACGCGGAACTCGTTGTCGTACACGCGCTTCAGCGTGCTGGGGTTCATGATCATGCTGAGCGTCGAGGCCTGAATGGCCATGATTCGATCGTGCACGGGCCAGGCGCTGTCGCCGGTGCCACGGTCGCCGCCATCGCCCCATTTGTCGATGGTCATGTAACCGATCAGATCGGTGGACAGGTTGAAGGCCTCATCCTTGAAGCAGTTGTCGATGACGAAGGCCAGCGCATCGCGCTGCTTGGCAGCATCAACCGGCGTGAGGGGAGCGCCGGAATTCGGGTCGCCCTTGTGCGTGCGGGCCACATGCGTGCCGCCGATCCAGTTGGCCATGATGCCGACCGCCGAGGTCTGCATGCTCAGCGTGCGCTCATAGCCTTGGCGAGCCTTGGCCCATGACTGGCCGTCCTTGACGTATTTGTCGAGGCCTTTGGCGCGATGCTGCTGCACGATGCGCATCACGTTCTGCGCATAGGCCAGCGGATCGGCGCCCAGGTCGTAGCGGCGAGCCAGCGGGTCGCTGCCGCCAGTGTCGTCATCGGTGAGGTATACGAGTTCAGGATCGGCGGCTCGCTCGAGGACCTTCTTGGGATCGTCGAACGTGTAGCCATACTCAATGGCCCACATGTCGTACGGGCCAACGTTGATCATGCCGAAATCGCCCTGGACCTCGCCCGCGCCGAGATTGAAGTTGGCGGGGAGATAATCCATGACCGAGCCGGCCATTGCCTTCTTGCCCTTCCACTCGTTGGAGTTGATCTGGGCCATCGTATAGATGGACGAAGCCTTGAAGTTGTGCCGCAGACCGAGGGTGTGGCCGACTTCGTGGCACACGAGGTCGGCGACCAGCGGGCCGACGAACCATTCGGGAATGCCATCGAGCGTCTCGCCCTTGCCGCCTTCGGGAGCGTCCTGTGCATCAGGCGGAGCGAACTCGGTGATGAGGTCGAGGTTCTCGAGGGTCATGCCGGCGAAGGCCATCTGGGCCGCCAGGCCGTGTGCCGCCATGCACTGGAATTGATCGTTCTGCATCCACGATGCAGCCGCCGCGAGATCCTCGTTGAGCATGAGAGCCGGATCGTTCGGCAGCGGGGCGACATGCTCGCCCGCGGCAATCGCGGCGTTGCGACGAGCGCGAGCGGCCAGAATCTTCTCGCGCTGCTCGGGGTTCGAGAGAAGCAGCCGTGGATCCCACTGCGGGTACCGCTCGAGCCACTTGAGCGTTTCAGCGCTCATGCCTTCGATCGCCATCTCAGGCGCCTGCTCGTTGTACCAGCCCCAGTAAGCGCGAATCCAGCCGTCGGTCAGGACGACGTCAGCGTCGAGAATCTGGCCAGTGAGCGGGTTCGCGCGGTGCGGACCGATGGCTGTGGAAACGTCGTTGTTCAGCCAGCGGATGAAGTTGTAGCGAACGTCCTCAGGGTCCTTCTCCATGTGCGCGCCCGTCTGCGCATCCTGGTACTGAACCTCGATGGCATTGTCGATGCCGATTCTGCGGAACGCGTTGTTCCAGAACTCAATGCCCTCGCGAAGCCACCTTCGATAGCGCACGGGCACGGTGGATTCGATGTAGTACACCACCGGCTCCTTGGGCGGGCTGAGTTTGAGGCTGGGATCGCGCTTCTCGATCTGCCAGCGATCGATGTAGCGCGTCCACTTCTTCTCCTCCATGTACTGACCGAGGTCGCGATAGACAGTGGTGAAGTAGCCGATGCGGTCATCCGCCTCGCGCGGTTTGTAGCCGGAGTTGTCGGGGATGACGCTGATGGAGTAGTGGAAAGTGGTGAGGACCTGACCGTCGCCGCCGCCCTGCCCGCGGCCGCCGCCCGGACCGCCGCCACCGCCGCGCGGACCGGCGTTGCCGGACACCGGCACTTCGAAGGCGATCTCGAGGTTCTGCGGGAAGGCCTTGGCCTTGACGACGCGCGCCAGGCGTGCGTTCGCCTGGCCGGCGTTGCCAAAGGTCGATGCCCGGGTAACCAGCAAGTCGTCCATGTCGATCACGGGCTGACCGTTTGGCCCCATGCACACAATCGGGATGTCGAGCAGGACCGTGTCGGTGAACAGACGCTCGACCGAGATCTTCGACTGCGGTTCGCCCGTGGAGCGCGTGTCGAGTTCGGGCTCGATCAGGGCCAGACGGTTGTCATACTGCCGCCAGTACACGTAGCGTGATGGGCCCTGCAGGCCGGCGAACGTGCCGCCGGTGGACTGGGTAATGGCGAAGAAGTACTTCTGCTGCTGCCAGCCGCGCGGCAATTCGGCGAGGAGCTGGTTGCGCTTGCGATCGATGTACACGGTGTACAGCGATTGCGAGCCGTCGGCGACGGAGACAACCTTCTCATAATCCTTGGAGACTTCCTCGAAGGGCGGATAGTCCTGGCGACCATCGCCACCTCCGCGGGGGCCGCGGCCGCCGCCGCCGGGACCGCCCTGCCCGCCGCCGGCCGGCGGCTGGGGGGGAGTCTCTTGTGCGATTGCAACTGTCGCGATCGCGCCGGCAAGCGCGGTGGCGACAAACATCGACTTGGTGCCGAGACGGCCTCGCATGGTCATGAGCACTTCACTCCTGTCTTGTTGATCGATCGGGGGTTCGCAGCGAACGCCCCCCCAGGGAAACACGTGAACGAATCAGATTACCGGCCCCATTGGCCGATCACAATATGTGGCTCGATGGGTGTAAGCGGCCAAAAGCAGCCAGTTGCTTCTACAGTCGCCGGCGAGACTCGCTGCAGAGGTTTTGGGACTGAAAAAGGCGGATAATCGCGGCCCAAACGCCTACCATCGCGGCTTCCGCCGGCGCGATTGACTGCCTCCCTTGGCCTTGCTGACGCGGCTGGTCTTCGCGTCATTTTTTCCACCCCGACACCGCTCGATAGTCATGCCGTCAACCGATCCCGTCATTGCCATCGTCGGCGCCACCGGCGCCGTTGGACAGGAATTCCTGTCCATCCTCGCCCAGCGAAGGTTCCCGTTCCGCGATCTTCGCCTGCTGGCCTCATCGCGCTCGGCGGGCAAGACCATGCGCTGCGGCGAGCGCGAGTTCGCCGTTCAGGAACTCACAGCTCAAGTGTTCGATGGCTGCGATCTCGCGCTGTTCAGCGCAGGCGCTTCGATCAGCCGCCAGTTCGCGCCGGATGCCGTCAAGCGCGGCTGCATGGTCGTCGACAACTCGTCAGCCTTTCGCATGACTGACGGCGTGCCGCTGGTGATTCCCGAGATCAACGAGGATGTGCTGGAGGATCTTGACGGCCCGGCCATCATCGCCGTGCCCAACTGCTCGACAATCATCGCCTTGATGGCCGTGACGCCGCTGTACGATGCGGTCGGCATCGAGCGCATGGTCGTCAGCACCTACCAGGCGATCAGCGGCGCGGGCGCGGCGGCGGTGGCGGAACTCGAACAGCAGGCGCGCGACTACGCTGCGGGCAGGCCGCTGCAGACGCCGATCTTCGGCCGGCCGTGCCTGTTCAACGTCTTCAGCCACAACTCGGCGATGGGCGAGGATGGCTACAACCTCGAAGAGACCAAGATGGTCAAGGAGACGCACAAGATCTGGGGCGACGATTCAGTGGCGATCACCGCTACGTGTGTGCGCGTGCCCGTGCTGCGGGCTCATTCCGAGTCGATCAACCTCACGTTCCGCAAGCCACTGAGCGAGGATGACGCCCGGGAGATCCTCAGCAGCGCGCCGGGCGTACGCATCGTGGATGACCGCGCGAAGAACAAGTTCCCCGAGCCGATCGACGCCAGTGGCGGAGATGATGTGCTGGTTGGCCGCATACGAGCCGACTACAGCCAGCCGCCGGGCATGGGCCTGAACCTGTTCGTCAGCGGCGATCAGTTGCGCAAGGGCGCGGCGCTGGATGCCGTGCAGA
>Ga0111538_10001391_pt1 | contig 33911 bp, 25 predicted proteins | sample SoiMethybrSBSTD1_FD_79669 | JGI IMG/M metagenome (GOLD analysis project Ga0111538, IMG submission 79669) | Bulk soil microbial communities from a Populus tree surrounding site in Tennessee, USA - Soil MetaG P. TD hybrid SBSTD1 (version 2)... | ecosystem: Environmental > Terrestrial > Soil >...
ACAGCTCAACATCGCCGTTGCGTTTATACGCGAGCAGTCGAATGCCGTCGAACTTGCGCTCGAACAGCCAGTCAGGTCCGCTGAAGCGCTCCTCGGTCAGCGTTGCCGCCATCGGCTCCAGCCACTCCGGCATCCCGGCGGCGCTGTTCGTCGATCGCACCATTCGTCTCCGGAAGCATACGTCGAAGAGCCCTGACGCCCCGTGACTCCGCTTGACCGTCCACGGATTCGAAGCTCATCATCCGATGAGTCTCATGAGTCGACGACGTCTGTTGCGCGGGCTCGTCGTGCTGGGCGGCCTCGCGGCGTTGTGGACGATCGTCGTGATGTGGACCGGCGGCGGCGTGTGGTCGTTTGGCGGTGTGCGGATCTCGTCCCACGGGCCTCGCAATCCTGCGCTAGTGATCGCTCTCAGCGTCGTTCTCGCATGGGCGATTGCGGCGCCTGGCCAGCGCACGCACGCCCTGGCCGTTGAGTATCAATGGCTGATCGGTCGGCTCACCCGCCGCGTGCCTCGAATCCCGTCGCTCGCTCCTGTCGCCGCCCTGCTCGCAGCAGTCATCGTGGCGATCGTCGGGCTCACGGAGGGCGCGGGAGTCATTGGCGGCTCCGATTCGTACGGCTATGTCAGCCAGGCCCACCTCTGGACGCTCGGAGTACTCAGGCAACGGCCCGTACTCGCCAATGCGCTCGCAAACGATGTTTCGCTCGAGGTGCTCGCGCCGCTCGGGTATCGGCCGTCGGTCGATGGGACGACGATCGCACCGACGTATCCGCCCGGTCTGCCCATGGTGATGGCGGTCTTCGAGAAATTGACCGGTCCAGAGAGCGTCTTCGGGGTAGTTCCAATCCTCGCCGCCGTTCTCGTCTGGACCACCTATCTCCTCGGCGCGCGTCTCCATTCACCGCCGGTCGGAGCAATTGCCGCCATGCTCGTGGCGACGAGCCCGCCTGTGCTGGTGCAGCTCACTGCTGCTCCGTTGAGCGACGTGCCGGCCGCGGCCTGGTGGATGCTGGCCATGGTGCTGGCGACGATTGATCGCCGCATCGGTGCGTTCGGCGCCGGGGCTGCAGCCGGCATCGCAATTCTGACGCGGCCAAACCTGGCACCGCTGGCCGCAATCGTTCTGAGCCTGCTGATCTGGAGGCTGACAGCGGCAGGACGTTCACGTGGGCACGTGATTCAGGACGTGACGCTCTTTTCGCTCCCGGCCGCATCGGCGTGTCTGGTGATTGCGGCAATCGACGATGTTCTGTGGGGGTCTCCTCTCACATCCGGCCATGGGCCGTTGAGCACAATGTTCAGCGTGTCGAACCTATGGTCCAACGTGGTGTTGTATCCGTCCGTCTTCGTGCAGCGCATGCCTGTCGTCTTGGCGCTGCCAGTCGCCTGGCTGGTCGAGAGACGCGCGGGTCATTGGCGTCTCAGCACCGATAGTGATCGCCCGTTGCTGGTGGCGCTGGGCGGCTTCGCCATCGTCGCGGTGCTGGCCTACATCGCTTATCCGGCGTACGACTCGAGCTCGAGCCTGCGGTTTCTCATCCCTGCTGTTCCGGCGGTTATCGTGCTCGCGTCTCTCGCCGCGTTTTCTCTGGCCGGGAGGCTTCTCGAAACCGGGGTGCCGGCGGGCCTCATTGCGTTGGTGGCACTCGGAGGTTACGGCGTACACACGGCACGAACGCTCGGCGCGTTCGACATGGAACATCTGCGGAGGTATGCGGTCATCGGTCGATACGTCGACAGAGAGCTTCCCGAGGACGCCGTGCTGCTGGCGATGCTGCACAGCGGCACCGCGACGTACTACTCCGGTGCGCCGACGGTCCGCTACGATCTGCTTCCACCCGCGCAGCTCGATTCGCTGGTGGACACGCTGCAGCAACGGGGATATCAGCCCTACCTGCTACTCGACACCGACGAGCGCCTTGCGTTTCAGGATCGGTTTCGTGGACACAGCCGGCTGGCGGCGCTCGACTGGCAGCCGCTCGTTCGCCTGCGCCCGCCACCCGTCGAGATCTATTCCGTTCGCGCCGAGGTCACGCCACAGCCGTAGCTGAACACTCTCCGATCCGCGGCACCTGTCTTGCTCCTTGACGAAGAGGAACAGGAGTGGACGAGGTGAACCATGGATGATCAGATGCAGATGAGGCTCGCGGTCGTCGTGGTCGCAGCCCTGGTGGCGATCGCGGTGTGGCTGCTCATGCGGCGACGGAAAACGGCGGCGCTGCGCGCACGTTTCGGACCGGAATACGACCGCCTACTGCAGTCAACCAAGACGCCGACGGAAGCCGAGCGCGAACTGCTCGAGCGCGAGCGCCGCGTGAAGTCGTTCTCGCTCAGGGCGTTGAGCCGCGAGGAAGCGGAGCAGTTTGCACAGTCCTGGCGCACGGTTCAGGGGCGATTCGTCGATGACCCGCGTACTGCCGTGAATGAGGCGGATCGGCTCATCGAGGATGTCATGCGTGCGCGTGGTTATCCCGTCGAGGATTCCGAACACCGGCTCGACGATCTCTCCGTCGAGCACGCTGCTGTGGTGAACCACTACCGCTCGGGCCGCGAAATTATCGTTCGTCACGGGCGCGGTGAAGCGAGCACCGAGGATCTCCGCAAGGCCATGGTTCACTTCCGGGCGCTCTTCGATGAGCTCGTCGGCGCCCATCGTAGCGACGTCAGGAGGGCATCATGAGCAACGATCGACACACACCCGACATCGCGCGGACGATGGCATCGGCCGCCGCGCGCGCGCCGATGACCAGTGATGCCAGACGCGACCGTGAGCGCGAGCACGTCGACCAGGTCGACCAGACTGACAATCGCCCGATGCCGATGTTCGCCGGCGCAGAAGCCGCGGGCTATCGCACGCAGTGGGATGCGATCCAGACCGGTTTCGTTGACGAACCGCGCCGGGCAGTGCAGGAGGCCGACGCGCTCGTGGCGCTGGTGATGAAACGGCTGTCGGAGGTATTCACGAACGAGCGCACCTCGCTCGAACGCCAGTGGGGCGAGGGAGACGAGATTTCGACCGAGGATCTGCGCGTCGCGCTTCGTCGCTATCGCTCGTTCTTCGAGCGCTTGCTGACGCTCTAATCCGTCTATACTCTCCGGTCGAGTTCCCACTCGATGCTCGGAGAGTTTCTCGGAACAGCGATCCTGGTGCTGCTCGGCGACGGTGTCGTGGCCGGCGTCCTGCTGAAAGGATCGAAGGGTGAAAACGCTGGCTGGCTCGCGATCACCGCGGGCTGGGCGTTCGCCGTCGTCGCCGGCGTTTTCACCGCCCTCGCCTGCGGCAGCCCCGATGCCCACCTGAATCCGGCGGTCACGCTGGGATTCGCCGTCATTAGCGGGGACTTCAGCAAGGTCATCGGCTACTCGCTGGCGCAGCTCGCGGGTGCCTTTGTCGGCGCTATAGCGGTGTGGGTGCACTATGGTCCGCACTGGGCCCGCACATCCGATCCGGACTTCAAGCTCGGCACGTTCTGTACGATTCCCGCCATTCGTCATCCGATCTCGAACGTGGCGAGCGAGGTCATTGCGACGTTCGTGCTGGTGCTTGTTGCCGCGGCGATCTTTTCGTCGCGCGTTACGGCGAACGGACCTGCGGCTGGCCTCGGCCCGTATCTGGTTGGCAGCCTGGTCTGGGGAATTGGGCTGTCACTTGGAGGCACGACCGGCTACGCGATCAATCCTGCGCGAGACCTCGGGCCTCGACTCGCGCATGCCGTGCTGCCGATTCCGGGCAAGCGCGACTCGGATTGGAGCTATGCGCCGATCCCGGCGATCGCTCCGCTCGTTGGCGGTGTGCTGGCCGGCATCCTCGCACGCGTCGTGGGTCTCTGAACCAACCACCAACCACCACAACCAGTCAGTTGATTGGGTCCGCGGTGTAGTCTCCCGGCTTGAGAATCTTCAAGTACTCGATGAGCGCCCACTTGTCATCGTCACTGAGCTGCATGCCGTAGACGTGACCCGCGTTCGAATTGCCGGCCTTGGTCGTATCGAAGACGAACAGCGGTCCTGCTGACGGCGCATCGGGCGTCGATCGGTAGCCAAGTGACTTCGTGTCGTACTCGCGGCTGCCCAAGGTGAACGTCTTCGGGCGGTTCTCAGGTCGCGTCAGCAGGTCCCACATGTTGGCAACCGATCCGTTATTGAGATACGGCGCTGTGGCCCAGATTCCGGCGAGCGGCTTGGCGGGATAGACGCGTCCGCCCTTGCTGTCCGGGTATTTGTTGGCGTCCGCGAGCGTGCTGCGGAAGGCTGCCGGCATTGGCCGCATGTCGCGGCCTTCCCAGTCGGCCTGCACCTCGGGCGAAATATTGTGGGTCTTGTAGTACTGCTGCTTGATCGCCTCGATGGCTTCGAACGACGCCTCAGCGAGGCGCCGCTCGCCCTTGGGTGTGATCACGGTGCGATCGAAGTTCGTGGCGACGACCGGGCTCGTGCCGACCTCGTTCAAACGGAACAATTGATAGGTGACCAGGCCGGTCGGTGACACGGCGAACGGCCGCTCGTGGCAGTTGCTACACAGCTTGCCGTAGAGCGGCTTGCCGCGATCGGCCAACGCGCGATCGACCGGACTCAGCACATCCTCGCGCCACTCGGGCGGCGTCAGCTTGTACACACGTTTCTCGAGGACATTGAGGTTGTCGAGACGTGACGTCGTCACGAAGTTCGCGTCGAAGCGGGCGCCGACGCCGAGCGTTTGCCCGATGTTCCGCTCCATCACCGAGTTGATGTTCGCGCCCCACTGCAGCCACGCGGTGTTCTTCAGTCCCCACATGTAGGGAAAACTGACCGGCGCGTTCTGTGGACGCAGGTTGCGCGGGTCGCCGCCAAACAGCAGGTTGCGGGCGACGCCGAACGCATCGACACGGCCGTAACCGTTCTCGACCGCGCCGTTTTCGACGGCGCCCATTTCACTCACAGTCTTCATCGAGCGCAGATAGTCGAGGCTGGCTCTGACCAGCGGCAGCGCGTCCATCTTCTCTTTCGTCCGATCGATGACCGTGCCCGATCGGATCGCTGGCAGTTTGGCCTCGTTGGAGTCGCGATTGCGAATCAGGTTTGCCGCGAGTCTGGCCATGCGGGGTGCATCGCCGATCGTGGCCTCGATCTCGGTCTTCATGTCCTTGAAGAGATCGTTGATGCGCATGATATTGGGCGCACCGTCAACCCTGACCGTCTTGCCGCCGACACGCAGCTCGCCCACATGGCAGGTGGTGCAGTTGAATCCGGTCACGACCGTCGTATCCAGCAGCGACCGCGTGACGGTCCAGCCGACTGGGAGTCCGAACGGATTCTCGTCTGAAACCGGATCGGGAATGAAGCCGTAGCGCTCGAGATTGTTCATGAACGGGACGAGCTGACCGTCGGCGCGCGCTGGCGCGCCGCCTTCCTGCGGCAGCTTGCTCCGCTCGAGCGATTGCAGCAGCGCGAGCGACAGAATCTCGCCGCCGGTCGAGAGGTGATATGCCGCTCGGCGATCGGCATCAGACCATCCGTTGAAGTACGGCGCGCCCGCCGGTGCGGTGGGTGGCGGCGCTGACGCCGTTTCCGGCTCTCGCGAACACGCAACACCCGCTCCCAGAACAACGGTGAAAGCGATGACAGCCTGGGTTGCGCGCATGTACTTCCTCACTTTCGTTGAGCCAGTCGCCAGAACTGCTCTTCGTTGAGCAGCGTGATGCGGTGTCCCTTTTCGCGGAGCCGCTTAATCTCCATCAGTTTCAATCCGCCATCGCGCCCGGCGGCCTGCAGGGGATTCGGACGCCCACGGACGACGACTGTCGTCTGCGACGATGGGCCGCTGTGGACGATGGCTCCGGCGCGGCGTGCGGCCGCTGCGGCATCCGTGCGTTTCGTGCGCAGGATGCCGGTGAACGTCAGATGCACGCCCTTGAGCGATCGCAGCACCCCGGCTCGCAGCGAAGCGGGCGGGGTCTGCAGGGCGTCGATCAGTTCGTTGGCGTTCTCATAGCGCTTGCGACGCTCGCCAATGCAGCGGTGAATGATCTCCTTCAGATGGTCACTGCAGTCAAGACTGCGCACGTCCGACGTGCGGACCCTGGAACTGGCATCGCCTTTCGTCAGCATCGCCAGCAATTGGCCGACCTGGTAGACGTCGTCGCGCGCCTGCCACTTCGGCGCCGCGCGCGCGAGCATCTCGCTCGGCGCCGTCAGCGCATTCATCGTGTGCGCCGTGATCCCGCGTCGATCGCTCTGCTGCCGGACGATGCCGAAGTCACCCAACTTGAGCCGCCTGCCTGCCGCGCCGGAGCCGCGAGGCGAAGGCGGGCTCTCGCACACGAAGACGTTCATTGGTGTGAGGTCGCGATGCAGCAATTGGCCACGATGCAGTTTGCCGAGCACCTCGAGGATGCCGGCGATTTCGCGTCGGGTGGTGGATTCTGTCCAGCCGCGGGTCTCGCGGCGCAGGAAGGCACTCAGGTCGCCGTGTCGTGCGTACTCGAGTGCCAGGCAGTAGAGCGCGTGACCGCCAGACTGCATCAACGGAAAGACGTCGAAGACGCGAATGGCGCGCGGATGGCCGTCGAGCAGGCGTCCGAAATACGCCTCGCGCAGCCAGCCGTCGATGTGCCGGCTGATCTTGATGCACACGGTTTCAGGGACGAGCGTGGATCGGCCGCGCCGTGCCGCGAGATAGACCTGACCGAAGCCGCCCTGTCCGAGCAGGCGCTCGATTTGGTATTCGAGCCGCGTCTCCGGGCTGATGACGACCTGCCCGATCTCGAGGAGGTCGCCGCGATGGTCAGCAGAACGGCGCGCCGTCGCCGTGCGCGTACGGGCTTGTGAGATCCTGTCGTTCACAGTCCTTACGATATTATCGACTCATGAAGCGATCGATGGCCGTGTGCATGGCGGCGTGTGCAGGTATGTTGGTGCAAGCGATGATCCTCAGCGCGCAGGCGACGCCGCCCCCGACTGAGCGCGCGTCGCGCACGGTGTGGGATGGGATCTACACCGAGGCACAGGCACAACGCGGCCGCGGCTTCTACGCCGAGCACTGCGCCAGCTGTCATGGCGCCAATCTCGAAGGGGCCGAACATCGCGCGCTCAAGGGCGATCGCTTTTGGGCGACCTGGCAGGACACGACCGTCGATCGTCTGCTGACCCACGTCAGCACGAACATGCCGCACTCCGAGGACGGCGCACTCAAGGGCACGCTCGGCGCCCGTGTCTACGCCGACATCGTCGCCCACATCCTCAACACGAATCAGTTTCCGGCCGGCACGTCCGAACTGACCGACAGCTCAGTAGCGGGTGTTCGCATCATCAGGAAGGACGGCTCAGGCGAACTACCTGCGGGCAGCCTGGCGCATGTTGTGGGATGCCTCGAAAAGGGAACCGGGCGGAACTGGAAACTCGTGAAGGGTTCGCGTCCTGCCCGCGTGGTCGAGGGACAGAGCCCGGATCGCAACGCTCCGCTCGGCGACCGTGAATACGCCCTGATGTTCGTCCTCACCCCGCTGGAGAAATTCGTTGGTCACCGCATGTCCGTGCGTGCATCCCTCATGGGGGAAGGCGGCGCACAAGGACTCAACGTCACGACCATCGAATCCGTCAACGCGACCTGCCAGTAAGGTCGCGCAGCGACCGACGCTCGCTACCGAAACGCGCGGACAGGCAGGAAGTAGAAGCCCAACGCCAGGATGACGTAGACGGCGAGCAGTTGTACGCCTTCCATCCAGTGCGTCTCGCCGTCATGGGCGATGAGCGTAATCGTGAGCACGGCGATCCCGACTGCGACCAGCTCGAAGACCGTGAACAACAGATCCATCGGCGCCGGCGCGATGAGGTAGCTGAGAAAGACCAGCGTCGGCGCGACGAACAGCGCAATCTGTGTCGAGGAGCCGACGGCGATGCTGATCGCCACATCCATCTGGTTGCGTGCGGCCATCACGACTGCGGAGTAATGCTCCGCCGCGTTGCCGATGATGGCGACGATGACGACGCCGATGAAGAGTTCGGACATTCCCAGGGCGCGCGCGGTTTCCGCCACCGACCCGACGAGCAGTTCGCTCATCCAGGCCACGCCGATAGTGGCACCGACCAGCATGCCGAGCGCGGGCCCGATGCGCTCGGTCGAGTGCTCGTCTCTATCCGAGGCGTAGAGATTGCGATGCGTCTTCAGCGTAAACACCAGACTGGCCACGTACGTCACCAGCAGCACCACGGCGATCTCGGTATCGAGGGTCAAGTCCGCGGCGCTGCCGCTCGCCCGGGCGAGAAAATGGAACACCGCTGGTACGGTCAACCCGATCGCGCTGAGCAGCAGCATGGTCGAGCCGAGGCCGGCGGCAGTACGGTTGAAATGCTGGACAGGATGTTTGATGCCGCCGACGAACGCACACAGGCCAAAGACCAGCAGCACGTTGCCGATGATCGAACCCGTCAGTGACGCTTTGACGAGGTCGGTGAGACCGCGCCGAAGCGCCAGGGCGCCGATGATCAGCTCAGCGGCATTGCCGAATGTCGCGTTGAGCAGTCCGCCAAGTCCTCCGCCAAGGCGGGCGGCAAGTATTTCCGTCGCTCGTCCGATGTAGCCCGCCAACGGAAGAATCGCTATCGCTGAGACGGCAAAGATGGCCGTGTGATGATCAGGCGCCAGGAATTTCAGAGCCACGGCGGCCGGGACAGCACACAGGAGCACGAGTAGCGATCGCAGCGAGCCGATGTTCGTGCCGTTCTACGGTGCACGTTCCACGCCACGGTGATCAAAGACCGTGCTGGCTCTTGATGGCCCTGGTCTCCTGCGCGCGCAATCTCTTCACGTGACTCGCTGTGTGCACGAAACTGCACGGCGATCTCTCGCCTGCGGCCCGCGAATCCCGCCGGAAACTCGTAGTAGACTGACCCTTCGTCTCTACGCGAGCTCAGCGCCTGGTTGAGCTAAGCGCTCGATTCGTATCCCGCGGCGTCCCTGCGCTCGTTCCCGAGAGCGCACCCGTTAGGTCTGATGGACACCATCCTTGTTGTTGACGACTCTCCGACGATTCGACGAATGGTCCGTGCCGCGCTCGGTTCGCTGCACGATGCGACCTTTGTCGAGGCCGGCTCGGGTTTGCGAGCGATCGAAGTGCTCGGCATGGAACCGGTGCAGATGGTCGTGCTCGACCTGAACATGCCCGACATGCATGGCCTCGACGTCATTCGCTTTCTCAGGTCGCACGACCGTTACCGCGATCTGCCGGTGATCGTGCTCACCACGCGAGGCGACGACACCAGCCGGCACGCCGCCATCGAAGCCGGCGCGTCACAGTACTTGACCAAGCCGTTCGCCCCGAGCGTGCTCCTGTCGTCGGTGCGCGAGCTGCTCGACGCGCGCGTCTCGCGGAGGCGATAGCCGCGCATGTCCACTTCCGGCCAGGACCGACCGTTCGCCGACGGCTTCATGGACGATTACTTCGCCGAAGCCGATGAGCATATGGTCGCGGTGCGTCGAAGTTTGATGGCGCTCGAAAGCGCGCTGGGCTCGACGCTTCCATCGGCCGCGCTCGAAGACTTGTTTCGCAGCTTCCATTCGTTGAAGGGGATTTCGGCGATGGTGGAGCTGCGCGAAGCGGAGCTGCTCGCGCATCACATGGAGAGCTGCCTGCGTGCCGTACGCCAGGGCACGCTCACGCTCACCACCGCGAATTTCGAAGTCCTCGTGGATGGTGTTCGCATGCTCGAGCATGTGATCGCCTCGCGCCGTACTTCCACGCCACAGCCGTTGGTGGATGAAGTGGTCGAGAAGCTCGACGCGCTCGGCCGGAGTGGAGTGGAAGCCCATCGCCCTGCCGCGCTGACGGCGACTGATGCGTCGAACGAGCCGTCGCAACCCGGCGCACGGGCACGCCTGCTGCGCGTCACCTTCGTGCCGTCGCCCCAGTTGGTCGAGCGAGGTGTCAAGGTCGATACGGTTCGTGCACGGCTGATGCAGATTGGCGAAGTCCGGAACGTCACGCCCACAGTGCTCCCCGGCGGCGGCATCTCGTTCGAGTTCGTTGTGGAGACGAGCGATGCTTCGCCGCTTGCCCAGTGGAAGGATGATGGGCTGACGTATGGGCCCCTCGACGCGGCGGCCGCGGTCGAGCTGCGAGGCGCTGAAGAGGCGGACGCCGCGACATCCCAGGAACGGCGGCTCACCGAGCTCACACTGACGGGATCATCCAACGTCGTCCGCGTGGATCTGGCCAGGCTCGACGAACTGATGCGGCTGGTCGGCGAGATGGTAGTGACCCGGTCGCGGCTCGAGGACACGCTGCGGCGCGTCGAGGCTCACGTGCCCTTCCAGGAATGGCGCGCGCTCCAGGATCACAGCGCCCGGCTCGAACGGAACCTTCGCGATCTGCGCGAGGGCGTCATGCGCGTACGCCTCGTGCCGGTCGGCGAGATCTTCCGCCGCATGCCCTTCGTCGTTCGCGATCTGGCGCGCGACAACGGCAAGCGCGTCAAGCTCGAGCTCACCGGTCACAGCACCGAGATCGACAAGTTCCTCGTCGAGCGAATGATGGATCCGGTGCTGCACATCGTGCGCAACGCGATCAGTCACGGCATCGAGACGCCCGAGCAGCGCATCGCCGCAGGCAAGCCCGCCGACGGCATCATTCGTCTCGGTGCGGCGACGGCCGGCGAAACCGTGATCATCGAGATCGCCGACGACGGTCGCGGCATCGATATCGCCTCGGTGGCGCAACGCGCGCGCACGCTCGGTCTCGTCGTGCCTGACGACGGCGGACTCGAGTCGCGCGCGTTGCTCGACATCATCTGTGCGTCAGGGTTCTCGACGCGCGACCACGCCGATCGTGTGAGCGGCCGCGGTGTCGGCATGGCGGTGGTGCGCGATACGGTCGAAGGCCTCGGCGGGATCCTGGCCGTGGAGTCGAAGCCGGGCCACGGCACGACATTCCGCCTGACACTGCCGCTGACGCTGGCGATTACCGACGCCATCATCTCGCACGTCGGCGATCAGATTTTTGCCGTGCCCCAGACGGCGGTCCGCGAGGTCGTCGAGGTGGACGAGAACCTGCTTCACGCCTTCGAGCGCAACGAGCTGATGCCGTACCGCGGCGGCACGCTGCCGATGGTGCGTCTCTCCGAGATGTTCTCGATATCGGCGGTGAAGCGTCCGCGCTATCACGCCATCGTTGTCGGCACCGGCCAGACGGCGCTCGGCCTGATCGTCGATCGGATTGCCGGCCAGCGTGAGGTGGTTGTGAAGACCATCACCGATCCGTTGATTCGTGTGGACGGCGTCTCCGGCGCCACGGAGTTGGGCGATGGCCGTGTCGTGTTGATTCTCGACGTCGCGGCCTTGAGCCGCGCGCGGCGGCAGCATGCGCGCGTGATCACAGGAGTGTCGGCATGAGCGAGACGAGCGTCGCGGCGCCTGAGGCCGCAGCGGCGGTGCAGTCGTACATCCTGTTCGGCGTCGCCGGGACGACCTACGCGATTCGCAGCCAGCAGGTCCTGCACATCGAAATGATCGATCACGTGACGCCGGTCCCGAACGCGCCCGTCTTCGTCGAAGGCGTGGTGTTTTCGCGCGGCCAGGTCGTGCCGGTGATCAACCTGCGCGCCCGCTTCGGCTTCGAACGCGCCGCGATCACCTTGCGCAGCCGGTTGCTGGTCGTGCAGCACGAGGGCCGCCGCGTCGGCCTGCTGGCCGACGAATCGCGCGAGTTCATCCGCATCAGCGAGACGGCGATCCGCCCGCCGCAGGAGGCGATCGGCGGGTTGAGCGGCAACTATCTCGAAGGTGTGGCGACTCTGGGCGAACGGATCGTGCTGGTGTTGAGCGTGCGGGAGCTCGTCGAGACGGTGCCCAACGCGTTGTCGTGAACTTGTAGTGTCCGGCTTCCTTGTCCGCCGAAGCGCACCGCGCGAAGGCAGAAGCCGGACCTGAAGAGAGTCTTGAAGGAGAACGGCGATGGCAGTCAGCAACGGCAACGGTCACGGCGCGCGCATCTCGAATGAGGTGTTGCGAGACGAGGCGAGTCAGATCAACCACGTAGTATCGCGCATCGTCGAGATGACCGATCAAGTCTCCGAGGGCGCCGATACGCAGCTGCGCTCGCTGGACAGCGCGGTGAGCGGCTTGAACGCGATGACGGCGTCGCTCAAGGACACCGCGGCACAGGCCGGTTCGGTCGCCACGTCCACCGAGAATCTCGTCTCGTCGATCAACGAAGTCGCCGCCTCGATCGAGCAGGTGACGCGGAGCTCGGAGAGTCTGACCGGTTTCGCCAAACAGACGGCGTCGGCCATTCGCGAAAGCAACGAGTCGATTCAGCGAACGACCGCGACGGCCCAGGGCATGGCGACGGCGGCGCAGCAGGTCACCACGTCGATCACGCAGATCACCGCATCGGGGAAGTCCACCGCTGCCGACACGCAGTCGCTGACCTCGTCGGTCAACGAGACCGCGGCGGCGATCGAAGAGATGACGCGATCGGTCCAGGGCGTCGCCATCAACGCCGACGAGCTCGCGGCATCGTCGGAAGAGACCTCCTCAGCGATCAACGAAGCCGCGGCCTCCATGGAGGAAGTCACCGCGATGGTCGAGAGCCTGGCGACGATCGTGGAGCAGAACAGCGCCTCGACCGAGCAGCTCGCGAAGTCAGTGCAGAGCGTGGCCAAGAGCGGTCAACGCATCAGCGATGCGGCCAGCGGCGCGGCGACCAGCGCCACGGAACTCGATCGGGCCAGTCAGTCCGTCGCCTCGCTCGCCAAGGATGCCGATGAGATCACCAAGCGGGCCAGCCAGGAAGCGAAGGAGGGCGGTGCCAGCATTCAGCGCTCCATCCAGGGCTTCGGGAGGGTCAAGGAGTCGATGTCGCAGTCGTCGGGAGTCATCCGCGAGATGGGGAAGCGGGCGAGTGAGATCAGCAGCATCGTGGACACGATCGATCTGATCGCCGAGCGGACGAATCTGCTGTCGTTGAACGCGTCGATCGAGGCGGCCAGGGCCGGCGATGCGGGCCGCGGGTTCGCGGTCGTTGCCGAGGAGATTCGCAATCTCGCCGACCGCTCGGCCAAGGCGACGTCCGACATCGCCGGCATCATCAAGGCGCTTCAGGAAGTGGCGCGCGAGGCGGTTGACGCCTCGAACGAGGGCCTGCGCGTCGTCGACCAGAGCAACGCACAGGCGGAAGAAGGTGCACGGGGGCTGGGCAAAATCCTCGACGGTGTCACAGAGGCAAGCCGCGTCGTCAGCCAGATCGCCAGGGCCAGCGAGGAGCAGCGCGAGGCGGCGCGGAACGTCATCGGGGCGATTACCGGCACCGTGGAACAGGCGCGCCAGATTGCCGCCGCCACCGAGGAGCAGGCCAGGGCGGTGACCATACTGGTGCAGAGCAATACCCAGGTTCGGAAAACCTCGCAAGAGGTGAACAAGGCGATGGCGGAGCAGACCCTCGCCGCCCGTGACATTCTCAAGGCCGCGCAGGCCACCAAGGATCAGGCGTCGCAGGTCCGGAAAGCGACGCAGCAGCAGGTCAAAACTGCGAGCGAGATTGCCCGAGCGGCCGAATCGATGCGCCGCGGCGCGGCCAGCACCACGCGCGCGCTGACTGAGCAGGCCCAGGCCAGCGAGGAGATCTCAAAGGCGGCCGACGACTTGCATCGCTCGATCGCCACAACGGCCAAGGCCATCACCCTTCAGGCCACTAGCATGGGGCAGATCAGTGCGGCGGCGGACGGGATGAGTGCGCAGGCCGAGCAGGTGATGCGCGGCGCCGCCGATCAGGCGCGCGCGATGCGGGCGATGACCAGCGATGCGCAGAACACGGCGAAGCAGATCAAGTTGATTTCCAAGGCCAATATCGAGCAGTCGTCGTCGGCGGCGGCGCTGCTCGCCTCCGTCTCGGAGATTCGTCAGATCACGGACCGCAACTCCGCCGGCGTGAAACAGACACGCGGCAATACCGACGATTTGCGCCGGCGTGCCCAGGCGCTGGCCGCCTTGGTCGAACAACCGTCGGCACGCACGCGCAAGACCAACGGGCGGGCCCCTCGCGCGGGCAGGTAGGGTTCGTAGGCAGCACGACCGATCCCGCGTATGCCCACCGACCGGCTCCCGCTTGGCATGTTCACGACCGACACTCGTCTGGTCGTCCGCACCTGGGACCGCTGGATGGCCGTGGCCACCGCGGTCGACCCGGCGCGTGCCCTGAATCGGCCGGTTGCCGACGTCATTCCCGACGTCAGTCCCACCGGCCTGGCCATCATGGAAGACGTCCTCTCGCGTGGGACGGTCGAGGTGATGGCGACCGCACTGCACCACTATCTCTTCCCCTGTAAGCCCCTCGACGCGGCCTCAGGGCTCGAGCGGATGCAGCAGCATGTCACCATCGGGCCGCTGCGCGACGAGACTGGCACGGTCGGTATTTTGGTGACCGTCGAAGACGTGACGGCTCGTGTCGAGGATGAACGCCGCGTTGCGGAGGGGATGAGCCGGCACGTTGAGTCGGTGGCCGGACTGCTCGGCGACGCAAGCGTGCGCGTGAGACAGATGGCCGTCTCGACGCTTGCCCAGCACGGCGCCGCCGTCGTCGACACGCTGGTGCAGACGCTGCGCGACCAGCATCGCGACCTGTCAGTGCTGAGCAGCGCGCTCGATCTCTTGTCGGTGAGTGACATCGACATCGTCGAGCCGGTGATTCGCTTCCTCGAAGACGAGGACACGAACCTGCGGATTCAGGCCGCGTTGATCCTCGGCCAGCGGCGCGATCACCGGGCGATCGGCCCGCTCGTCGCACGGCTCGGCGATGACGACGTGAACGTGCGGTTTCACGTAATCGAGGCGCTCGGCCGCCTGCACGCGGTTGATGCGAGCGACGCGTTGAGCGAGATCGCGCTGAAGCGCGATTTCTTCCTCGCGTTCCCGGCGATTCAGGCGTTGACCGAAATCGGGAATACGCTCGCGGCGCCGCGGCTGGTGCCCCTGCTCGCCGACGAGATGCTCCGCGCGCCGGTGATTGAGGCGCTGGGCAACCTCGGCGACGAGGATGTCACGGTGCCGCTGGTGCAGCTGCTCAATACCTCGGATGCACCCACGGAAGTGATCACCGATGCGTTGTCGGGTTTGTTCAATCGATACGAGAGCCGCTACGGCGCCGGCGATCACATCGCCGATCTGGTGCGACGCCATGTGACCGCCTCCGGTACGCAGAACATTCTCGACGCCGTACTGCGCGTCAGCGCGGATCGTCTGCCGGGGCTGGCCCGCGTGCTGGGATGGCTCGAGGGCGAGGCGGTTCAACGCGCGTTGACGCGGCTCCTCGGCCAGGACACCGTCCGCTCGCACGTCGTGGAGGCGCTGGTGCGCAACGGCGCAGGCGTCGTCGTGCCGCTCATCGAGCAGCTGCACGCGGAGGATCTCGACACGCGCCAGGCCGCCGCCGTGGCGCTTGGCCGCATCGGGGATCGTCGCGCCACCGCGCCGCTCGTCGCGGCGCTCGACGAGCCCGACCTGACACTCGCTGCTGCGGGCGCGCTCACGCGCATCGGCGACGGCGCCGCCTTCGAAGCCCTGGTCGCACGGCTTGGCGATCCTGATGCGGCGGTGCGACAGGCGGTGATCGCCGCACTCAACTCGATCGGCCACGAGGACATGCCAGGCCGCATCGCCACGTTGCTGACCAATGCCGATCCCATCGTGCGCGAGGCGGCGCTGAAGATTGCCGGCTACTTCGGTTATGTCGACTGCCTCGACCGGGTGCTCGCCTGCTGCCGCGACGACAACGAGACCGTACGCCGAACCGCAGTGGAGCAGCTGCCGTTCTTCGAGGATGGCGGGGCGTTCGAGACACTCGCCCGGGCGCTCGAGGACGATGCGGCCTCGGTGCGCGCCGCGGCGGCGTCGGCGCTCGCGCGCGTCGAGCACCCGTCGAGAACCGCCGCCTTGCTTCGCGCGCTGAACGACAGTGACCCGTGGGTGCGCTTCGTGACCCTCCGAACGCTCGGCGCGATCGGCGCCACCGAAGCGGTGCTGCCCGTGCTGGCCAGGATAGAAAAGGATCCTGCGCCGCACGTGCGTCTGGCCGCTATCGAGGTGATCGGACGAATTAGTCCATCAGAGGCGCTCGAGGTCCTCGAGCCGCTGACGACATCACCCAATCCAGACATTGCCCGTACTGCCGTTGCCGCCCTGGGGAATGTCGACCGCGACGAGGCTCTGACGATTCTCGAGCAGCACTCGCGGGCGCCCGAGCTCTCGACGCGTCTCGCGACGGTCGACGCGCTGGCGCGGCGGCGTGAGGCACGTGTGCCGCAGATCCTGCAGTGGATGGCCGCGGTGGACAGAGCACCGGAAGTCGTGTCCGCGGCGCTCGACGCGCTCGCGCGTGTCGGCACGCGTGACGACGAGCAGGCCAGTGCGGCGGCGCGGGCGCTCATCGCACTGACCGCTGAGCCCTCACGCCGCGAAGCCGCGATCAACGTGTTGAGCGGTCTGCCGCCGCGGCGTGTGGACGATATCGCGGCAGGATTGCGACATGCGTCCACCGACGTCAGATGCGCGAGCGTTGAAGCGCTCGGCCGCATGAAGAGTCCGGACGCCTCGCGCGCGCTGGAATCGGCCCTCGACGATCGCGCCAGCCTCGTCCGGTTGACGGCGGTGGCAGAACTCAAACACCTGGGCACGCAGACGTCACAGCGCAAGCTGATGGCGCTGGCCCGCACCGATCCGGACGGCGAGGTCCGCCACGCGGCGATGCGCGCCGTCGCCCATGCGGATGGGCCGGACGTGCACTCCATGGGGCCACGGTAACGTCATGCAGTACCGCGCGGAGTCTCTCGGCCTGGTCGGCCACGTGACGTCGCTGCTCATCGACTTGATTCATGAGCAGCTCGGCTTGCAGTACAGGTCGTCGGATGCGGATCAAATCGCCGATCGTCTGGCGCCGCTCGTTGTCGGTCGCGGGCTGGCGTCCTTCATGGACTACTACTACGTGCTGAAGTATTCGCCGGAGCCCGACGACTGGTCGAAGGTCATGGACGCGCTGGCCGTGCAGGAGACCTACCTGTGGCGTGAGATCGATCAACTCCGTACGGTCGTGGACCGCCTCGTGCCGGGGCTGGTCCAGGCGTCCCGCGGGCGCACGGTGCGAATCTGGAGTAGCGCCTGCGCCTCGGGTGAAGAGCCGCTGACGATAGCGATGCTGCTCGACGAGGCCGGCTGGTTCGAGCGCGCGCCGATCGAGGTGATTGCGAGCGACGCCAGCCCGGCGGCGATCCGCCGCGCCCGCAAAGGCGAGTATACGCAGCGATCGTTCCGCAACCTGCCGCTGCACCTGCGGGACAAGTACTTCGTCACCGACGGCAACCATTGGACAGTTGTGCCCGAGTTGCATCGGCGAGTGACCTACGATGTGGTGAACCTGGTCGCCGAGGACCAGGTGTCGCGGTATGCGTCGGCGCCGGTCATTCTCTGCCGTAACGTGTTCATCTACTTCTCCGATCGCAGCATCTCGCGGACCCTGGCCCTGTTCGATCAGGCGATGCCATCACCCGCGTACTTGTGCGTCGGCGTATCTGAATCGCTGCTGCGGCGAACCTCGGCGTTCGATCTGCAGGAGATCGGGGGTGCGTTCGTCTACGTGAAGGGCTCCACCCATACCTCGAGCGCGCCACTGCAGTCCGGCTGGGAGGCCGCATCATGACAGCGACGACGACGCCCGTGCGCGTGCTGGTCGTGGACGACTCTGCGTACATCCGCAAGGTCGTGAAGGAAATGCTCTCGCGCAGCCCGTCGCTGGAGGTGGTCGGCACGGCGCGCGACAGTGAAGAGGCGCTCGATCTCGTCGAGCGGCTCAAGCCGGACGTCGTGACGTGCGATCTGATCATGCCGGGCACCGATGGCGTGGATTTCATCCAGCGTCAGATGGCGCGGCGCCGCCTGCCGATCGTGATCGTGAGCATGGCCGGCGAGTCGAGCGAGCGCGTGCTGAGCGGCCTCGATGCGGGCGCGATCGACTTCGTGCAGAAGCCTACCGCGCTCGCGACTGAGAGAGTCTTCGATGTCGCGGACGAACTCATCGCGAAGGTGACGGCCGCGGCCGGTGCGTCGATGCGCCAATTGCCTCAAGCCCAGCCGAAGCGTGTCGCCATCGCCACCTCGACCTTTCGGAACAGGTATAGTGTTCTCGTCGTCGGGGTGTCGACTGGTGGACCGCAAGGACTGAAGTCCGTGATTGCGCGACTGCCCGCGGATTTCCCCATCCCTGTGGCGGTGGTGCTGCACATGCCGATCGGCTATACCGAGGCCTACGCCAAGCGCCTCGATGAACTGTCCGCTCTCACGGTGGTTGAAGCGCGAGACGGCGAAGAATTTCGTCCCGGTGTCGCGCTCGTCGCTGCCGCCGGCCGTCACCTGAAGCTTCAGCGCGACGCAGACGGACGCGTGATTTCGAGGCTCGACGTCAGGCCACTCGATACGCCGCATCGTCCGTCGGTGGATGTATTGTTCCAATCCGCCGCCGACGTCTACGGCGACCGCGTGCTGGGTGTCGTGATGAGCGGCATGGGCGCGGACGGCCGCGATGGTGCGGCGTGGATCAAGGCCCGCGGCGGCGACGTGCTGACCGAGGCCGAGGAGACGTGCGTCGTGTACGGGATGCCGCGCGCGGTCGTCGAAGCGGGTCTGAGCGACGAGGAGGTTCCGCTGGATCGTCTGTCGTTGGCCATCATCGAACGGGTATGAACGCCAAGGTCCTGATCGTGGACGACTCGGCGCTGACGCGGCGAAGCCTGCGGCAGATTCTCGAGACCGCCGGTTGTGAAGTCCTCGAAGCCGAGAACGGCCTCGAAGCGCTGGAGCGCTACTTCCTCGACAAGCCCGATGTCGTCATGCTCGATCTCGTGATGCGCGGGATGTACGGGCTGGATGTGCTGCAGAAGATCCGCGAGCTCGATCCCCGCGCGCGGATCATCGTCGTCTCCGCCGATATCCAGACCTCTTCGCAGGACCTGGCCGGCGAGGCTGGGGCGGCGGGCTTCATCAACAAGCCGTTCGACCGAACGGATATTCTGAGCGCTCTCGGTGCAGCGCTGGCCGGAGCGAGGTAATGGAACTTTCTGCGCTCCAGCAAGACGCGCTGATTGAACTCATCAACATCGGGTTCGGTCGGGCAGGGGCGGCCTTGTCCAAGCTCACCGGACATCGGGTCCAGCTCGAGGTCCCGGAGATCACGATGTGCCCGATCGACGAGATGGCCGATCGGCTGCGGCCGCTGCTCGACAACGAAGTGGCCACCGTCCATCAGATCTTCTCCGGGCCGGTGGACGGTGACGCGCTCCTCGTGCTGGATCGCAACAGCGCCGCGATTCTGAAGGAACTCCTGACCAGCGAGCCGCCGCTACCGCTCGAGATCGATCGATCGGCGCGCGAAGTGATCACCGAGATCGGCAACATCCTGCTCAACGCGTGTCTCGGCACGTTTGGCAACATCCTCAAGGTCAAGGTCTCATTCTCGGTGCCGCACCTGACTCTGGACACGCTCGAGAGCGTCGTCGGATCGATCACGGTCGATCGCACAGGTCTGCGTTACGCGTTGATCGTCCACTCGCATTTCCGTCTTCGCAACAGCAGTTTGACCGGGTATCTGGTGATCGTGCTTGGCGTCGGATCGATTGAGATGCTGATCCGCGCGCTCGAAGGCTGGGAAGGCCAGGGACGATAGGCGATGGCTCAGAAGGTCTCCCTCGAATCGGGACGGCTGGATACGGCCCTCGCGCATTGGCTCTCACACGAGAGCCAACGCGGGGTATTCGTCACCGATGCGCAGTTCCGGCTCGTGGTGTGGAACCAGTGGATGGAGATCCACTCGGGACGGTTGTCGAGCGACGTGATCGGACGCGTGCTCTTCGATCTCTATCCCGAGGCCGCGACGCGCGGCATTCGGGAACACTACGAGGGCGCTGTCGAAGGCTCGGTGACCATCCTCTCGCATGCGTTCCACCGCTTTCTGCTGGCGTTGCCGCCGACCAATACTGAGCTCGGCGTCGCCGAGATGCCGCAGAGTGCGCATATCGGTCCGTTGAGCATCGATGGAACGGTGATCGGCACGGTCACGGTCATCGACGATGTCAGTGATCGGCTGGCGACCGAGCATGCGCTGCGCAAACAGATCGAGGCGCAGCGCCGAGCCCGCGCCACTGCCGAGCAGGCCCTGCACGCCAAGGACGAGTTCCTGTCCACGCTGTCGCACGAGATGCGGACGCCGCTCAACGCAGTGCTCGGCTGGGCCCGCATCCTGCTCGACCGGCAGACGCTTGATCACGCGCTCGTGCAGCGAGCGCTGCAGGTGATCGAACGCAATGCCTCGGCGCAGACCAAGATGATCGACGACATGCTCGACATGGCGCGCATCGTCAGCGGCAAGCTGCGCCTGGAGATGAAGACGGTCGATATCGTCAGCATCGTCATCGCCGCGGTGGATGTGATCATGCCGTCGGCCGATGCCCGGAAGATCGCCGTCCGCACGCATCTCGATCCGAAGACTCCGCTGATCGTCGGCGATCCCGATCGGCTGCAGCAGGTGATCGTCAACCTGCTGTCCAATGCGGTGAAATTCACCGATGTGGGCGGCTCGATCGAGGTCCGGCTCGACATCTCCGATACCGAGGTCTGCCTCGTCGTGAAGGACACCGGTCGCGGGATTGATAGCGCGTTCTTGCCGCACGTGTTCGAGCGCTTCCGTCAGGGCGACGCCTCGAGCACACGGCGTCATGGCGGCCTGGGACTCGGTCTCGCGCTGGTGCGCGATCTCGTCGAGTTGCATGGCGGATCTGTCTCTGCGCAGAGCGCGGGCGAAGGCAAGGGCGCGATGTTCATGGTGCGGCTGCCGACCATGGCCGAGGCAGCGGTCGGCGACGACGGCGCGCGTGTCGCCGGACCAGGACCCCGCGCGCTGGCGGGGATTCGCGTGCTGCTGATCGAAGACGAGCCCGACTCACGCGACCTGGCGCGGGCGGCGCTGACCCGCTTCGGAGCGATGGTGTCGGCCGCGTCATCGAGCGCTGAAGCCGTCAATGAGGTGTTATCGGCAACATCCGAGACGATGCCGCACGTGGTCGTCTCCGACATCGGAATGCCGGTCGAAGACGGTTACGTCTTCATCCAGCAGCTGCGGGCGTTGTCGCCGGAGCGAGGCGGACGCATACCGGCGGTGTCGGTGACTGGCTACAGCACACCGGGCGACGTCGATCGCGCGCTTGCCGCCGGTTTCCAATTACACCTCTCCAAGCCCGTCGATCCGTTGGCGTTGATTGAAGCGGTCGCGAAGCTGTCGCGCCAGCCGTGCTAGCGTCGAGGCTGGCGCCGAAGCGGTCTAACCGCCGCTCTGCGGAGTGAGCGTGGCTCGCACTGTCGTGCGCTGATTGGCAATCACGCGGACGCTCGCCGACCAGGGCGAGTAGCCGTCACGTCGGACGACGATCGCGCGCGATCCTACCGGCAGATCGTTCAGCACCACAGGCGTCTTGCCGACCACCTTTCCGTTCAGGACTACCTGGGCACCATCGGGGCTGGACGTCAACGCCAGGGCCCCGCGATACCCGATTGCCGAAGGCGAACCGCTTGCCGCGGGCCGCGGCGTCCTCGATGGCGTCGGAGCAGGCTCGGCTGTTTTTGCGGGGGCGACGGGTGGTGCAGGCGCTGGATGTGTTTCGGCTCGCACCCCCGGCGCCGTCGTCGGTGCCGCTGATGTCGTGCTGAGCGCCACGACAGGCGTTGGCGTCGGCGCTTCCAGTTCCCTGTTAGTGGCGCGCGTTTTCTCTTGTTTGGCGGCAGCCACCACAGGTCTGCCCACCGCTGTCACGGGTGCCCTGTTTCCGGTCGCGGCCACGTCGTCACCGGAGATGCTTCCTACCCAGGCGATCAGGCTGGCCAACGCGAATCCGAGGACGAAGGAGATCACTCGTGAAGTCGTGTCGATCGTGTGAATTGGCGGCTGCGTTTGCTGCGTCAGAGGCCACTGCGCGGGCGCAGAGGTGGACTCTACGAAGATGACCGAGGGCTCAGAACGGAAATCGGACAAGGGATCCTGTGCCGGCACGCCTCGCCGCCTTGCAAATCCCGTACACACGCCGTTTTGGCAACACGGCCGTTGTCAACTCCGTGCAATGTCGCGGCTTGGAGCGTCTATTGCACCGCTCGGGCGACGTGGCACGAGCTTACCGGCGAACCCTTCGCCGCCTGACGATCGCATTCGTCGCGCTCTGCCTCGTCGCCATCATCCTGTTCTTCACGATTCACACTCGCCCGGTCCGCCGATACGCCGTCAACAAGGTCATGGCGCTGCTGGCGCAGAAGCACATCGAGTTTCAGACCGACGAGCTCAACTACAACCTGCTCAAGGCGTCCCTCGACCTGAAAAACGTCCGCGTCCGATCGGTGGACGTTCCCGACGCGCCAGTGTTCGCGACGATCGCGCGGGCACAGATCAATCTCAGCCTGCCCGACCTGCTGCGTGGCCGCTACGTCGTCGAGTCCGGCAGCGTCGAGGGGGTGGATGTCCACTACTTCGTGGATGAGCAGGGCCGCGACAACTTGCCGCGTCCGCTGACCGATCCCAACCAGCCGAACGAGCCGCTCAACTACCTGATCTCCGCGCTGAAGGTGTCGCACGTACGACTGCGGTACGAGAACCGCGCCCAGCAGATCGATGCGGAGTTGCCGGTGTCGCTGGCTGACGTAAGCGGCAACAGGCTCACGGACCGTCAACATGTGATGCTCACGGCCGGGATGGGCCGAGTCCGCGTGAAGGATCGGACGACACCCATCGATCGGCTGCTCGGCGAGATCGAATGGGATGACAAAGAGGTCACGGTCGCGAAGCTCGACGTGGATAGCGAGGGCTCGCGCGCCGAGCTCGCCGATGTCGTCTACGACCAGACGCAGCGACGCGCGAACGTCTCCTCGTTGACGCTGCGCGGCGCGTGGGGCGACATCGTCGCCAGCGGTATCGTGGCGCTCGATGCCGCGAATGGCTCACAGGTGCAGGCCGACATCAACAGCGTGGATGCCGAATGGGTGATGCGGACGCTCGGCCTGCCGTACACCGTGGCGTCGCGCGTCTCGGGCAAGGTCCGTGCGGAGTGGCCGGGACTCGAGTATCGCCAGGCGACGGGTGATGCCGATGCGACGCTGACGCCGACGACGGCGCGCGTCGCGCGATCGACGATGCCGGTTGGCGGGCGCGTGATCGCGCGGGCGGCCAATGGTCGCATCGACGCGCAGCTGCTGCAGGTGAGCGCGGCGGGCGCGCAGGCGTCCGGCCGCGTGGCCCTCACCGAGGATCGACGACTCAATGGCCAGCTCACCGGCCGCGCCTCGGACGTCAGTCGCGTGACGTCGTCGCTCGAGGCGTTTCTCGGACGGGCGAGAGGCTCGTTGATGCCGACGCCGATGACTGGCGCTCTGGCTGTTGACACGCGTTTGTCGGGCACGCTCGACGAGCCCACGGCTACGGCGAAGGTGACGGCGCCGGCTCTCAGCGTTGGTGGTGCGAAGGGTGTCGCGCTTGCGGCGGATCTCGTCTACACACCGGCGGCGCTGAACGTGCAGCGCGCCGACGTGACGTGGGGAGAAGCCAAAGCCCACGTCGACGGCCGCGTCGGACTGGCGGGCGATCGCCGGCTCTCTTTGAACCTGAATGCCAACGATGTGGGCGTGCCGTGGCTGCTGAAAGTCGCGAATCAGCCTGACGTGCCGGCGTCCGGCGTCTTGTCGGCCATGGGCACCGTCGGCGGAACGACTGAACGGCCGCAGGCGATGGTGAACGTGCAAGGCGCGAAGCTCGTGGCGTACGGCGAGGACTTCGGATCGCTCAACGCGGACGTGAACCTGGCCGGACGCGAGGTCCACGTTTCACGCTTCACTATCGAGAAGCCTCAGCCCGACACGCCAGGGCTCATCACCGGCACCGCCAGCTATCACCTCGATCGCCGGACGTATGCCGCGGATCTCACGTCCGAGAACGTGAAGCTCCTGGGGTTGCAGCTACCGAGTGGCGAGACGATTCGCGGCGATATGCAGCTGGCGGCCAAGGGCATGGGGAGCGTCGATGCTCCAGCGGGCGCGGCCGATGTGACGTTCGACGGGCTCGAAGTGGAGCGCCCGCCTTCGGAAGGCTCCGGCACGGCAGGCCCGCCTTCGCCTGAAAGTCCCGGCGGCGAGGCGGCCGAGGTCACGCAGGTGGGCCGTGTGGTCGTCAACGCTGTCGCGGAGAACAGGCAGGCGACGATCAAGGCCACAGCCGAGCGCTTCAACGTGAACGCCGACGCGTTGGTGACGCTTGCCAGACCGTGGGCGACGAAGCTCACTGTCCGTGCCGAGAACCTTGACGTCGCGACGTTGCCCGGACTGCCGGCCAACGGTACCTACGAAGGGCAGCTTCGCGCCACGGTTGAAGCGTCCGGCGATCTCGTCGCGCCAGAGAAGGGAATGGCAACCGCGACGATCGAGTCGTTCATGGGGGCCTGGAACGGCCGGCCGTTCACGATCATGAGTTCGGCGCCGTTGCAGTATGCCGACGAGCGTCTGACGATCGAGGGCCTCGAGGTTGACGCCAGCGGCTCGACGTTGACGGTGAAGGGTGAGCTGCCGCTCACCGATCGCGCCGGTGAGGGTGAGCTCGCAGTCGAACTCCGCGGCAACATCGGAACCCTGACGCACTACCTTCCGCCCGACACGCCGGTGGCCGGCGACGGCGAGCTCACACTCACCGGGACTTTGAAAGGCACGCTGAAGGCGATCGATCCCGATCTCGCGCTGACGATCAAAAACGGCCTGGTCCTGTCGCGCTACCTCGAGCCCGGCTTCTCGAACCTCCAGCTGCAGGCGAAGGTCGCTGACGGCCAAGCGACGATCGAGAACCTGACGGGCAACTGGGGCGCCGCAACGTTCGAGGCATCCGGCCGCATCCCGCTCGAAGTCGTCCCGCCGCTGCCCGTCGAGATTCCGCGAATGGGCGGGCCGTCCACGTTCAAGGCCGCCGTACGAGGTCTGAACCCCGCAGCGATTCCCGGCGCGCCACAGACACTCAGCGGCGCCGTGTCGATCCAGGCCGACCTGTCTGCCACGCGTCCGGATCTCGCCGCACTCAACGGCACCATCTCGTTCCCCGAACTGGCGCTCGCGTTCAGGGCGCTCGAACTTGGGCAAAAAGAGGTCTCGACGATCGCGATTGCGTCGGGGGCGGCCACAATCCAGCGCCTCGAATTGACCGGATCGGCCGGCACGATTGCGGCGAAGGGTACCGTCGGTCTGACCGGCGATCGCGCACTCGATGTGAATGTGGACGGCATGCTCAACGCCGGCGCGATCTCGGTGATCACCGACCGCGTGCGCGCCGAGGGCGATACCACGCTGCAACTGCAGGCGCGCGGGACGGTGCAGGATCCGAACCTCATGGGCACGGTCACGCTTCGGGATGGCACGGCGGTGAGCGACGAGCCCAATATCGCCGCTGAGAACATCAACGCCGACATCGCGCTGGAGGGCAACACCATCACGCTCACCAGTCTCAAAGGCGACGTGAACGGCGGCACGCTCGAGGGCTCGGGCTCAGTGACGCTCGGCGAGGGCGGTATTGCCGACATCGACATGCGCGTCACGACGAAGGACTTCGCCTACGACGCGCCGCTCGACATGCGCAGCCTTACCGACTCCGAGATTCGCATCAACAAGCAGGACGACGACTTCCTCGTCAGTGGACGGGTCACGATCACGGAAGCCGGGTTGACCGGCGACATCAACTTCGACACTGGCCTTCTGGCGTCGATGACCGCGCGACGCAAGCTGGATCTCACCGAGGAGCGCGATACATTCCTCGAGCGGGTGCGCTTCGACGTCAACGTCAACACCTCGACGCCGATTCTCGTCGATAACAACCTGGCGCGTGCCGAGGCTCGCTCCCGGCTCCGCCTCGTCGGCAACCCCTACGAGCCCGGACTCGTCGGGCAGGTGACACTGCTCGAGGGCGGCGAGATCAGACTGAACGAGCGCCGCTACGAGGTCGACCGCGGCATCATCACCTTCGTTGACGAGCGCCGTATCTTCCCGTCGTTCGATCTGCAGCTCCACACCACCGTCAGCAACTACGACATCACGATTGCCGTCACGGGTACTCCCGGCGACACCCAGACGACGCTGACCTCAGATCCGACGTTACCCGAACCGGACATCATGGCGATGCTCGTCACTGGCCGTACGCTCGACGAGATGCGCGGTGAAGAGTACGAGGTCGCGCGCGAGCAGGTGCTCTCGTATCTGGCCGGCCGGGTTGGGTCCTCGCTCGGCCGTGGCCTGCAGCGTGCCACCGGCTTGAGCGAGGTCCGTTTCGAGCCGGCCGTCATCGCGAATGAGGCCGATCCGAGTGCACGGCTGACGCTGGGTCAGGACCTCACCGAGCAGTTGAAGCTGGTCTACTCGACGAACCTCACCGACAGCAACGATCAGATCTGGGTGGCCGAATACGACGTGACACGCCGGTTCAAGACCCGTGGCGTTCGCCAGAGCGATGCCACGTTCCGATTCGATTTCCAGCACGACGTCCGCTACGGCGGCCAGGCAGCGCCGCGCCGTCAGCCCCGCGTGCGCCCCACGGTCGCCCAGGTCGTCGCCGTCTCGGCCGACACCGGTGAGGACGATCCTGAGGTGCGCGAAGAATTCGACGTGAAGGAAGGCCATCACTTCGATTTCTTCGTGATTCGCAATGAAACGAAGGAAGTCGAGGAGGCGCTGATGAAGCAGGGTTTCCTGCAGTCGCGCATTCGCCTCGAACGGAATGTCGAGGGCGATAAGGCCTACCTGACGCTGCGCGTCCGACGCGGCCCGCGTGTGGATATCCGCTTCGACGGCGTCACGCCGCCGAAGTCGGTCCAGGACCTCGTGCGCACGAGATGGCACCGCGGCGTCTTCGATGAGCAGCGGCAAGACGACGGCGCCGAATCGTTGCGCGAATGGCTGATGACCGATGGCTACCTGCAGCCGAAGGTCGAGTACAAGCTCACCCGCGATTCAGCTGACCACCGCGAGATTGTCTATACGATTCAGACCGGGCCGCACTACGACAAGGTGGTTCTGGCGTTCGAAGGTGCCTCCGGAGTCAACCCAGACGATCTCGTCAAGATCATCAACCAGCAAAAGCTCGAGCGCGATCTCTTCACCGAACCGCTTGTCGTCACCGAGCTGCTGGCGCGCTATTACCGCGACCAGGGCTATCTCGCTGCAGCGATCGACGAGCCGCATATCGAGTTTCAAGGGTCGACCGCCCGCGTCGTGCTGCCGGTGCGTGAGGGTCCGAAGTTCATGGTGCGTCATGTTGCGATGCAGGGCAACAAGGTCTGGGGCACGGAGGCGCTTCTGCAGCAGCTGCCGGTGATGGAGGACGAGCCGTTCATGCCCTTCGCCGCGGAGAACGCGCTGGACAAGATTCGTACGTTGTATTGGCCGCTCGGCTACAACGACGTCAGGTCGGACTACTCGCTGGTGCTGGACAAGGGCATCGGCGTCGTCGATGTCACGTTCACGATCAAGGAAGGCGCACAGAGCATCGTCGGCCCGATTCAGGTCCGCGGCACGCAGCGGCTCGACGAGCGCCTCGTACGGCGGCAGCTCGAGCTTCAGCCCGGCGAGCCTCTCGATCTCTCTGCGCTGGCCAAATCACGCCGCAACCTCTATGACACCGGCGCGTTCTCGACCGTGCGGATCGACGAGGGCGATCGTGGACGCCGTGACGAGAACCGTCAGGCGAGCAACTCGGAGGGAACGGCCGGCGGTCCTCAGGTCGCCGATCAGCCGGCTGCCCAGTCCGAGACGTCCCCGGCTCAATCGGCGCCACCCAATGACTCGACGCAATCACCCAACGGGCAGAAGCCGGTTCCGTTGAGCGTGGTCGTCCGAGAGGTCCAGCCGCTGCAGGTCCGCTACGGCGTGTCGTACGACACGGAGAGCGGCGTCGGCGGGATCCTCAACGTCTCGCAGCACAACTGGCTCGGTGGCGCGCGCGTCATCGGGCTCCAGTCGCGTTACGACCGGCAACTCAAGGACGGCCGCATCTTCATCACCCAGCCGTCGATGCGATCTCTGCCGGTCCAGACGACCGGCACCATCTATTATCACGAAGATCTCAGCCCACCCAGCGAGCTGACCCGCGCCTTCAACGCCAGCCGCAAGGGCACCTCCATTCTGCAGGAAGTGAAGCTGCGCGACTCGTATACCTGGAGCTGGGGTTACCGCTGGGAGCACGCGCGCACCCTCGAACCGATCGGTGGCGTCCTGATCGGCGAGCCGCAGACGGTGTCGCCGTTGACGAATACGCTGACGCGCGAGACCCGCGACGATACGCTCGATGCGTCGAGGGGGTCGTTCCAGTCGCAGTCGCTGTCGTTCTCGCCGCGCTGGCTCGGGTCGGATATCGCCTACCTGAAGTACTTCGGCCAGTACTTCCACTATTTCCCGTTGCGGCCACCGCAGCGCAAGCCGCTGACCAACGAGTACCTTCGTCCCCGTCTCGTGTTTGCCACCGGCGTGCGCGTCGGCCTGGCCAAGGGCATTGGCGGAGAAGTGCCCAACACCGAACAGTTCTTCGCCGGCGGCAGCTACAGCATGCGCGGCTTCGCGCAGAATGCCGTCGGCCCGATCGGACCCGATCTGATTCCGGCCGGCGGCAATGCGCTGATCATTTTCAACAACGAGCTCCGCGCACCGCTGTTCGGGCGCTTCGACGGCGTGATCTTTACCGACATCGGCAACGTCTATCCGCTGATCAGCGATATCACCTTCGATTTTCGCGAGTCAGCGGGCGTCGGGCTGCGCGTGCGCACGCCGTGGTTCCTGCTCCGCGGCGACTACGGCTTCGTCCTCGATCCTCGTCCGGGCGAGAAGCGGCAGCGCTTCTATTTCAGCATCGGGCAGGCCTTCTGATGTGTCATGGCCAGGCTTCTGCGTCGGCTCGGGGTTGAAATCTCGTGGCGTGAGATTCTGAAGCGGACGCTGTACGAGACGTTCTGGAAAGACAACTGCCTGTCGTTGGCCGCGCAGTTGGCCTACTACTTTTTCTTCGCACTCTTTCCGACGCTGCTGTTCCTCGTCGCGCTCGCCAGCTATTTCCCGGTCACGACGCTGATTGATGACATGTTCCGGACCTTTGGCGGATTCCTGCCGCCGGAGGCGTTGCAGATCATCACCGATCAGATCGTCAAGATCTCGAACCAGAAGGACGGCGGACTCCTGAGCCTCGGTATGCTGCTCGCGGTGTCGAGCTCGTCGGCGGCGATGACGGCGATCATCGATACGCTGAATCATGCCTACGGCATCGTGGAAAGCCGGCCATGGTGGAAGGTGCGGGTGATGGCGGCCGGCCTCACTGTGGCCGTGTCGGTCTTCATACTGGCCTCGTTCGCGTTGATCCTGACCGGTCCGACGCTGGCCACCAGGCTTGCCGAGCTGTGGGGCCTGGGCCCCGTGTTCGAGTGGAGCTGGAAGATCCTGCAGTGGCCGATCATCTTCGCTCTGGTGTCGGTCTCGATCGCGTTCATCTACCGCTTCGCACCGGACGTGGAGCAGGAATGGGTCTGGCTGACGCCGGGCTCAGTGGTCGCAACGTCGCTGTGGTTGCTCGCGTCGCTGGGCTTCAAATATTACGTGGCGAACTGGGGCGCCTACACCGAGACCTACGGGCTCCTCGGTGCGGTGATGATTCTGCTGCTCTGGTTCTATATTTCCGGGTTCGTGATTCTGCTCGGGGCGGAGATGAACGTGGAGATCGAGCACGCCGGGGAGGCTGGTCCACGCCGTCGCATCGGCGATCGCCGGTTTGCTGGTGTTGAGCGGCGGCGACAGGCGGGCTAGACTTCCGATGGTTCCATGGGTTCCACGGGTTCATGGGTTCCATGGGTTTCTGTTCCATGGGTTCAGCGATGAAAACCGCACTCGTTGGCGCGAGTACCGCCGCCCTCCTCATCATCTCTGTCCACGCGCAGACCCCGGCGCGTCTGCCGTGGGGCGATCCCGATCTCGAGGGCATCTGGACCAACGCGACGTTGACGACGCTGCAGCGTGCACCGGAACTCGGGACGAAGGCCTTCTTCACGGCCGAGGAAGCGGTTGCATGGGAGAAGCAGCGCATCCAGGCGACCAATGCCGATCGCCCACTGCGCGCCGGCGAGGTCGGCGCGTACAACGACGCCTTCTTCGAACGCGGCAAGAGCGGCGTGAAGAGCCGTCGCACCTCGCTCATCATCGATCCGCCGGATGGGCGCATTCCGGCGTTCACGCCCGAGGCGCAGCAGAAGGTAGACGCGCGGACGAAGCACGAAGCGGTCAGTCCGGCGGATCGTCCGGCGGATCGCTGGCTCACCGAGCGGTGCATCCTGTTCGGCGCCACCGTGCCGATGCTGCCCGAGCCGTACAACAACAACTACCGGATCCTGCAGAGCCCGGGTTACGTGACGATCCTCGTCGAGATGAATCACGACGCGCGCGTGATTCCTCTGGACAGCCGGCCGCATCTGTCGTCGCGCGTGCAGCAATGGATCGGCGACTCACGCGGCCGCTTCGAAGGCAACACGCTCGTCGTCGAAACGCGCCATCTGAAGTTCAACGAGAAGAGCCGCTTCGGCGTTGGATACTTGAACGGCCTGAGCGACGAAAACTTGCGAGTCGTCGAACGGCTTACGCGCACCGATGCCAACACGCTGACCTATCAGGCGACGATCGAGGATCCCACCGTATTCGTGAAGCCGTGGACGGTTGAGATCTCGATGGATCGGACTGAAGGGCCGCTCTACGAAGTCGCGTGCCATGAAGGCAACTACGGGATGTCCAACATCCTCTCCGGACAGCGCGCGGAGGAACGGGCGGTGAGTAAGGTTCCGTAGGTTCAGCAGGTTCCGAAGGTTCCGAGGGTCTCGGTTCCGCGGTTCGCGCCTGTGGGCCTGCCGGATGGCGGCGCCGTCGGAGCACGACGACTCATCGCGAAGGCGGAAAGCGAACGAAGCGATTCCGCGCCGCGAGTTCGTTCTGCGCGATCCGTGTCGTACCGAATTCGCAATGTCGGTGCATGCCGCGATGGCTGCCGGTGAAGTAACCCCTACTCGCGGCGGGACTATCGAAGCGTCCCCTTGATCAACATGTGACGGACGCCTATTGGCGCGACCGTCAGGTCGAGCCCGGCGGTCGCCACTTGCGCGCGCACTTCATCCATCGTGAACGCGGCGAGCAGCGACTGATAGAAGTCGTGCTGCAGGATGGGATGCTCGCTGCCCGCGCCTTCCTTCACCATCGCACGCGCGGTTTCTTCGCTGTCCGGTCTCACGAGATCCATCACGTAGACGGCGGCACCTGGCCGGCCGAGGCGAGTCACCTCGTTCCACAGCACACGCGGATCCGGCAGGTGATGGAGCAGATCCTTTGAGAGCACCGCATCGAAGGACTGCGACGCCGGCGGCGGACCGGGGATGCGGGTGTGCAGCAGGGTCAGTCGATCGTCCACACCGGCGGCGCGCGCGGCCGTGCGGCCGAGCGCGATCATCGGCGCGGAGCCGTCAATCGCGGTGATGGCGGCATGCGGCGCTGCTTTGGCCAGGCGGATCACGACGTCTGCCGGGCCGCAGCCGATGTCGACAACCGTGCGCAGATACGTGGGGAAGTCACGGACGAGACTGTCGACGTACAGCTGGTTCGAGGTGCTGAAGTCTGCCTGGGCGTAGGCGATAGACTGCTGCTCATCGTCCATCAGTTCGGGTTCGGTCACTCGTTCCATGTCGGCGGTTCGATACCTTACCACTCGTGTCACCGCCCGGTGTCCGAGTGCGCCGCATGAACCGGCTTTGATTCGGGAGAACCACGCTGACGCAGGTAGACCGCCAGCCAGACCATGGCGGCCACCGACAGAAATTCGCTCTGCCAGTTCTGAAATGACTCGAACCAGAACTGGCTGGACGTCAGGTAGTCCACGATAGTCGTGGAGGTGGGCGCGTTGTGCAGCTGTTGCGTGTGCCGATTGGCCGCCCACCCCCCAATGACATGCCCAATCCACGAGATCGCAAAAAGACCAAACAAGGCGAGTCCCAGTGAATGTTCGTAGACACGCAAGACCCAACCGCCGTGCTTCACTGGCCACGGGGCATTGTCGAGATGGGCGAAGTCGCGTGGATCGGCATCGACCGCTTCGATCGCGCCCGGCCGTCGAGACTCCGGCGATCCCTTCTGGTGCAGGATCGCCGTCAACGTGACGAAGGCCGTCATTTGCAGGAACTCACTCTCCCAATTCTCGAAAAGTGCCTCCCATGGATGTCCCACGCGCAAATACGACAGGAGGGCGAGCGCTGGCGCCCCATGTTCGATCTGCTCTCCGTTGAACTCGTACCATCCGGCGACGATCTGGCCGGCGAGACAGATCGCGAACAGGCCGAGCATGACCAGCGTCAGCGATCGGTTCGCCACCCAGCTCATAGGTCCGAGGAATAGCAACTTTCACGCCCGTCTCTTGATGGGTGGGCGAGCCCCACGGCGGCGCATCCGCCGTCTCGGAGGCTGTGACGTCCTGATCTTGTGCCTGTCAAGAGCACTGCTCCACCGTGGTAACGTTGCTCCAGCCGGACAGTGAACACATGACACGCTTCTTCCTGACCATCGTCGGGCTGATTGTTCTATCCATGGCCACTGGCGGACAGGCCGCCGATCCGCTGCTCGCGCGCGTGAAACAGGAGCGCGGCGCGTATCTGAAGACGCTGCAGGAGCTCGTGTCCATCGAGTCGGGCAGCCGTGACATCGAGGGGCTGAATCGCATCTCGGAAGTGATTGCCAACCGGCTGCGCACGCTCGGTGGAGAGGTGGAGTTCGTCGCGCCCGGGTCGGACGCCCGCTTCGACGACACGCCGGCACGGATCGGCCGCATGGTGCTCGCGCGCTTCAAGGGCACGGGCACGCGCCGCATTCTGCTGCTGGCGCACATGGACACCGTGTACGAGAAGGGGATGGGCGCGAAACAGCCGTTCCGCATCGACGGCGACCGCGCCTACGGGCTCGGCATCGCCGACAACAAACACGGCGTCGCCCTGGTGTTGCACACCGTTGCCCTGCTCCAGGCGATGAAGTCCCAGCCGTACGGCCTGCTAACGGTGCTCATCACCGGCGACGAGGAGATCAGCGCGCCCGGGTCGCGCGGTGTGCTCACACGTCTCGGCCGCGAGCACGATGTCGTCCTGTCGTGTGAAGGGGGCGGCGGGGCCGGTAACGATCGGATCGAGTTAGCGACAACCGGCAGTGGCGCGCTGTTGCTCAAGGTCACCGGCCGCGCGTCGCACGCCGGCGCTGCGCCGGAACAGGGACGGAACGCGCTCTATGAGATGGCGCACCAGATCATGCAGATGCGCGACCTCTCCGATCCGGCGACAGGAGTGAAGCTGAATTGGACCGTGGCCTCGGCGGGGACGGTGCGCAACATCATCCCGGCGACGGCGCAGGCGATGGCCGACGTGCGCGTGCAGCGTGTGGCGAGCTGGGATGTGATCGAGAAGCGTGTCCGCGAGCGCGTCGCCAAGACGCTCATCCCCGATACCAAGGTCGAGCTCGTACTCGAACGGCGGCGGCCACCACTCGAACCTACGGACTCATCACGCGCGCTCGCCAATCAGGCGCAGCGGATCTACTCCGAGATGGGACGGATGCTGCGAGTGGCGACAGAAGGACAGGGGGGTGCCACCGATGCGGCGATCGCCGCTCTCGAAACGCGCGGCGCCGTGATCGAAGGACTCGGTCTGCTGGGCGCCGGCGCGCATTCCAATGACGCCGAATACATTCTGCTCAACTCGCTCGAGCCGCGGCTTTATCTGCTGTCTCGTTTGATTATGCAGAACTGAACCAGTTCCGAAGGTTCAGAGGGTTCCGTAGGTTCCG